>Ga0307517_10012334_pt1 | contig 11742 bp, 5 predicted proteins | sample 23_EM_MG_FD_194515 | JGI IMG/M metagenome (GOLD analysis project Ga0307517, IMG submission 194515) | Populus trichocarpa ectomycorrhiza microbial communities from riparian zone in the Pacific Northwest, United States - 23_EM | ecosystem: Host-associated > Plants > Roots > Unclassified | place... | reverse complement strand
TTAATTTTAGAATTCATAGAATTAGTCAAGGTACGCGTGAGATGATCCAGACATCCATATTAATAAAAAATAAATAATAATTAACAATTAGGGTGGATATGTGTGCATACACAATAATATTATAGCATCATTTATCTTAGTTTAATGTAAGAGATTTTGGAAAGTAAAATTTATTATTATTGTTGTTGTTATTGTTGTGTATATATCAATTTAAAACAATGTGATTTTTATTCAATAAACTATATTATATTTCTTATAAAAACTATATTTTATGAAAAAAACACATGAATAAAAAAATAATATCTTTTATTAAAATACATATTTTTTTAAAATCATTGTTTTTTTTACACATATGTTTTTAATTACCATGTAATCAAATAAAAAAAATAAAAAAACACTTCACAACCCGAGATCAAATATTTACATTTAATTAATTAATTAAGATCAAAATATACAACAACAACATGCATATATATATATATATATATATATATATATATATATATATATATATAACACCTAACAAGCCATGTGACCAGCCCATGAAATCCTGTCTCCTTGCGATGGGGATCAATACCGAGTTCATGCCTGTTTTTCATGGTAGTGAACGATGCGAGTCAATTCCTACTGGCATCGATCTAGGGTTTAAATAATCCATGCATGTTGTCGTTTTATCTAGCAGAATAATACAGTACTAGCCGTATTTCAGGAGAAAGAAAGAAAAACAATGAATCTTCATTTTAATTTATTGGATATTGATTCTGCAACAAATAGATATCCAAACAGAGAGAAGATTATAATGTGGGGGTAGGCCTTGATTTATATAATTAAATAGAAGCTATCATATCCGGATTATGATCATCCTTTTGGAGTCTTGTTCTTGGAGATTCATATTTTACATGGGTTATATATTCTTATCTTGTTTCTCAGTAATCCTTTACACGTCTCAATCTATGCATAGCTGTTTTAGGTCTCCTTCTTATTATTTTTTTATATTTGATAGTATTATAAAAAATAAATAGAAGAATATTTTTCAATGCTTAACTATATCATAGAAAATGAGTTGAAAAATAACTTATTAATATTTTTTCAAGTTTATTAAAATAATAAAGAACAAATCGTACAAATTAAAAAGTTGAATGTGAATGAAATTGAAAAAAAAATCTAATTTTATAAATCAACTCAAATAAAATAAATAACAATCAAAATAATGGAGATCAAATCTAACAAATAAAAAGTTGAAAGATGATGAAATAAAAATAATAATTGTAATTTCATAAATTATTTAAAAATAAATAAATATCAATAAAAAGAATGAGGACCGAATCTGATAGATAAAAAATTTCAATTAAGAAAATGATAAGAGAAAAGCAAATAACAATCATGAAAATAAGGATCAAAGTTAATATAAAAATCAAATTATAAGGGATGAAATTGAAAAAAAAGATTCAAAACAAAATATATAGCAATAAAAAATTTGAGGACCAGATTTGATATAATCATCAAATAACATGATATTTTTAAATTTTTCCCAACTTCTGAAAAGTGTTTTATGCCCAAAATAATATGTACACTTTCTTGGAAACTAAACTAAATATTAACTAACTTTTTTAATAACAAACAAAAACATAAAAATTTAAAAAATTATTTCTAAAAAATTATTTTTCATAAAACAAGCAACAATGACATAGTTTTTCATCCTCTCTTCTCATGGAAGTGACAATGAGCACAAGAAGATAGGAACAAACAAGACTGTAGTAGTGTTTGCATGATTGCAAGTCCTTTTCATCATTTCTTCTTCTACATCTACATTTATAACCCAGAAACGTTCAAAGATTTTGGTTAATTTAATAAGCAAGAAAAATTAGTATTGACAACATAGATATGACGATACTCAAGAGAATCTGATGTAACGTTTAGAGTCTGACGCAATGTTTTAAAATGGATTAAATTAGGATTTTTAAACTTTAAAGTTACAAGATATATGAAAATAGATAGAAAAAACACTAATATTATATGAAAATTTTAAAATTTAATAATTTAATAAACAAAAATTATGATCGGGGATTAGAGAATGCAATTTATCATGTTTGTTTTTAATTTCACTGTAGTTAATTAGAAAGAAAAGCTTTATTTTACTAGTTCGGGTCCCACAAAACTCAGGGTAATTAGAGGCTTATATGGTCGTTAACTTCAGGGCTCGTGGGATTAGTTGAGGTGCACGCAAGCTGGTCCGGACACCCATGTTTGTTGGAGAATAATATAAATCATATCTTGAAACCTCACCTAACAGCTTAAGCTATTGGGTTAAGATGGTTCTTTGACATGGTATCAAAGTCTTGATGACCAAGCGGTCGCCCAAAGGGCTTTCACTTGAGGTGGTGTGTTGGAGAATAATATAAATCATATCTTAGAACCTCACCGAACAGTTTAAACTATTGGGTTGAGATGATTCTTCAACAACATTAATAAAAAAAAAATTATTTTGTTACAAATAAGCCAACCCATATCTCTCTATCGTAAATAAATTAATATATAATACGTTCCAGATTATATTGCTATAGTAAGTAAGTTACCCTCTTCTTTTCCCAGTTTTTATTATTATATATTGCCACTCTTTTCTAATATGTTAAATAAATCTCTCATAGCTTAAATTAAGAGGGTGTCCTAATCATTAACATAAATATATTAACCTAAGTTCGAAATCTGCTGTCACGCAAGTTCTTCCCTGCCATAGACAGAAGCACGACAAGAAAATTAAATTTATTTAATGGTCATTATTAATCAAAGTGCACCTAATATAAAGATTTGGTTGAGAAGATCAAATCTATTAAAGCCTTGCTTTGTTTCTTTTATGTTGCGGGCACAATTCTGGAATTCATCCACAAGTAATTAAACAATTATTATAAAAAATTAAATTATTAGAAAGAGCTTATTAATTCGATATTTTAATAACAATTATATACTTGCGTGTGAATTGGAGTATATAGTAATTTTTATAAAATCATATATTTTATTATTATTTTAATCCAATCACGTTTAACTTTAATATTATTATTTTAATATTTATATAGACTTTAAGACCGATTGAATCAAAATAACCCGAATCTAAACAAAAAACATAGTTAAAATCTAAAATTAACTAAAAAAATCATTAAAATAGCAAAAATAATATTTTTAAGCTTAATTCAAAGGTCTTTAGCTGGTTACAACGAACTTATTTATCTATAGAACTTGACATGTAAAATTACTTAACAAAATTTAAATCTAATTTAAAAGTTTGATATAAAGTTATGAGTTTTTTTTTGTCAAATTATGTATTTAAAATGTCTATAAATATATTTGTTAAGTAAATTTAACCGACACTTTTCTTCTTTTACCGTCTCTATTTCACGCAAAACAGTTCCAAATTATAGAAAAATAGGTAGAAATTTCTTTGCTATTTTCTAAAAAGCTTGAATTATAAATAAAAACACACCAAATATTTATAAAAACCGATCAAATTAAAAGAATCCAAATCTAAGTAGAAAACATAGTTAAAATCTAAAATTAACTAGAAAAATTATTAAAATAATAAAAATAATATCTTCTAAGCTTGATTTCTAGTTTTAATAATGATGCGAGAATTTGTAGTTCAAGAATTGTTCTAGGGTTTTTAACATCCTTCAAAAACTTGAAAGGAAATAAAAAAAATTGAAAGGAAGTAAATAATTTGAAGCAAGAATTAATTTATGAATTTAGGTGACATTTTAAATTGAATAGAAAAAAAAATAAAAAAATGACCTGGTAAAAACCAATTAACTTAATCATGTTTTTAATTATTTAATTAATCTGATTAAATCTAATTAATTTAATACCAAGATTTTAAAAAATAAAATAATATTATTTTAATAAAAATAATTAGTACCAAAAACCTTTTCAAGTTAAATTCACTGTCACGTTTCCAACTATAATTGCAACAGTTTTATAATAAGAAATTGTAGAAAAATTGAATGCAGAGAGGTACAAGAGCATAAAAAAAAATTGATTTTTGTTTTATAAAACCAAAACTGAACCGGTTGGTTTTTTAAAAATTATAATCGGTTTTTTTCATGATTCGATTTTTTTGGTTATTTTTTTTAGTTTTCTTTGTTTAATTAGTTTTTTTGATTTTTTTGCATAATGAAAATCTATTTATTTTTTTTGTTTTGATGTATTAATATTAAAAAATATTTTAAAAAATATTATTTTAAAATAAAAAAAAATATTTTGAGAAATATGATATATTCTTTGTACTCATTTCACCTTTTTGTACCTCTTGTCATTATAAAAAAAAAAAAAAGCATTTCACGTTGGATCAATAATTCAACATTGGACAACTATGAAACCGTACAAAAGTGTGATGTGATGCTTGCATAATTAATTGTTAATGGAGCCCTCAACTAAAAATCAAAGAAAGAAATAAGGACGTAAAATTGTTTTTTATGGAAGGAAGACAAGGACTGCTACCTAGGACATGATACTATTGGATCTGTCAAACCACTTGAAACCATCCATAGTTTGACGTTTTGGAACTTCGAAGATAAAATCCATCTCAACTCAGATCTCTTCAAAGACTTTTCAGCTCTTAGACTCTTGATGACACGGGCAAAGCATACACAAAACATTTTGTTTATAGAAGCCAGCCAGCCAGCCAGAACAGATAGACTCATGTTTGCAGGTCCTCTTGTCTCTGCAACAACAACAGAAATGAGGTGATAGCTGCACCTACCAGCCTGTCTGTTTCTCTAACACTTCACCTTTCTCCTTCTTTCAGCTATTGCTCAACAAAAGAACTCAGCTTTCTTTGAATCTGCACCCTCTTCTCAGCTTTCACATATTGTCTGTTCCTACAACGATGTTGGTCTGAATTTATGGTCGATATGAAGAGTGCCCATCAATGAAAATTGATGGTTCTCTTCCTCCTCCTTTAGTACTTCTCAATTCTCATAACTGAAAGGTACCCTTCAATCAGCTGTCATTCTTGATTATGAATTTGGCGTTTCTCATGAGTGGTCCTGGGACTTGAAGTTGTCTGTGTACCCTGTTCTTGAGGGTACATAGGCTGTGTCTCTTGGCTTGTTTCCTTGACTGACCATTTTGGTTTCTCTTTCATTTCGTTCAAATTTTGGTACCCTTTCAATCAGCTGTCATTTTGTCCAAATTGAAGGGAAGAAAGTTTAGAAGAGGGGTCATCTTCTTTCACATTTATCCATGTTGAATTTTTTGTTCATACAATTCTGTACTTTAGAATTCAGTAGCCTAGCGTTATCCTTTTCTTCTGATACCTGAAATTGTCCTCAATTTGGAATTGTTAGCTTTAGATGTACAGCAACCTGCTTCCATGGTTCAACTTGTTTCTGTTGGGAGTACTGATTCTAGATTCTTTGCAGAATGTAGAGTTTTGTCATTGGTTTGTATAATATAAAATGTCCATCAAAGCCCTTTTCTTCGTGTCCTGGATTTTGGAGCTGAATTCTATTCTTTTGTTCAGTTAATTCGCCCTCCTCTTCTTGAGTGGTTATGGACCAATGGGGTTTAGTTCGCTTCATGGGGTCCATTTCAGTGTTTGTCCTCCTTTTTCCTGGAGGTTGCAAGGCTGGTATCCAAAGTGTGGGCAAGATCTATCCAGGGTTACAAGGGTCTGCAATGACTTGGATCAATCTTGATGGGTTGTTTCTTAGATCTAACAACTCGGATTTCGCGTTTGGCTTCACAACTACTGAAGATGTTACACAATTTCTGTTAACCATTGTCCACTTGGGTAGCTCGAAGGTCATATGGTCTGCAAATAGAGGCTCTCCAGTTTCAAATTCTGATAAATTTATCTTTGGTGAAGATGGTAAGGTATCTTTGCAGAAAGGGGAAGATGTGGTTTGGGCAGCTGATACTGGTGGCAAGAGGGTTTCTGCAATAGAGATGCAGGATTCAGGAAATTTGGTTTTGCTTGGGAATGACACTAGTGTACTGTGGCAGAGTTTTAGCCATCCTACCAATACACTCATATCAAACCAGGATTTTGTAGATGGAATGAAACTTGTAAGCGATCCCAACTCCAATAATCTGACCCATATCCTTGAAATCAAGTCCGGAGACATGATTCTTTCAGCAGGTTTCCAAACTCCACAGCCTTACTGGTCTGTCCAAAAGGAGAGCCGGATAACCATCAATCAAGGTGGTGGAAAAGTTGCCGTGGCATCTCTCATAGGAAATTCATGGAGGTTCTATGATGGAAACAAAGTGTTCCTGTCACAATTTATTTTCTCAGATAGTGTTGATGCAAATGCCACTTGGATTGCAGTTCTAGGAAACGATGGTTTTATATCTTTCTACAATCTTGATGAAAGTGGCGGTGCTTCACAAACAAAAATACCAAGTGATCCATGCAGCAGACCAGAACCTTGCGATGCACATTTTGTTTGTTCTGGTAACAATGTATGCCAGTGCCCTTCAGGTCTTAGTACCCGCTCAAATTGCCAGACAGGTATTGTCTCTACCTGTGATGGTTCACATGATTCTACAGAGCTTGTAAGTGCTGGGAATGGGCTCACTTATTTTTCTCTGGGGTTTCTCCCACCCTCTTCAAAAACCAATATGGAAGGTTGCAAATCCGCTTGCCAGAGTAACTGCTCATGCCTTGCTTTTTTCTTCCAAAACAGTTCTGGGAACTGCTTCCTGTTCAGTGACATCGGAAGTTTCCAGAACTCTAAGGCAGGCCCAAGTTTTGTTGCATACATTAAAGTTTTGAGCGATGGAGGCAGTGGTTCCAACGCTGGAGGGGATGGAAGCAGCAAAAAAAGCTTTCCAATTGTTGTGATAATAGTCATTGCCACATTGATTACCATTTGTGGTCTACTTTATCTGGCATTTCGTTATCACAGGAGAAAGAAGAAAATGCCGGAGTCTCCCCGCGAAACCTCAGAAGAGGATAACTTCTTAGAGACTTTATCTGGGATGCCGATCCGGTTTGGTTACAGAGATCTTCAGACTGCAACTAATAATTTCTCAGTGAAGCTTGGACAAGGAGGATTTGGCTCAGTTTATCAAGGAGCTCTCCCAGATGGAACCCGACTGGCTGTGAAGAAGTTGGAAGGCATTGGTCAGGGAAAGAAAGAGTTTCGAGCTGAAGTTAGCATCATTGGTAGTATCCATCATCACCACTTGGTTAGGCTGAAAGGCTTTTGTGCTGAAGGAACTCATCGCCTCCTTGCTTATGAGTTCATGGCAAATGGCTCTTTGGATAAATGGATCTTCAAGAGAAACAATGAAGAGTTCCTGTTGGATTGGGAAGCAAGATTCAATATTGCTGTGGGAACAGCAAAGGGACTAGCTTACCTCCACGAAGACTGTGATGTAAAGATCATTCATTGTGACATAAAACCGGAGAACGTGCTTCTTGATGGTCAGTTTCTTGCCAAAGTCTCAGATTTTGGCTTGGCTAAGTTAATGAATCGAGAGCAAAGCCATGTTTTCACAACACTAAGAGGCACCAGAGGGTACCTTGCACCAGAATGGATCACAAATTATGCCATATCAGAGAAAAGTGATGTTTATAGCTATGGCATGCTGTTGCTTGAGATCATCGGTGGAAGAAAAAACTTTATTGCAACTGAATCTTCAGAGAAGTCCCATTTCCCTTCTTATGCATTCAAGATGATGGAAGAAGGGAAACTGAGGGAAATCCTTGATTCGAAGCTGAGGTTCGACAAGGACGATGAGAGGGTCTCCACGTCTATTAAAGTTGCGTTATGGTGTATACAGGAAGATATGCATCTCAGGCCATCAATGACCAAAGTTGTCCAAATGCTTGAAGGTCTCTCCCCAGTTCCACTGCCACCTACTTCATCACCATTGGGCCCTCGCCTTTATTCAAGTTTCTTCAAATCTATAAGTGGGGAAGGCACTTCCTCAGGACCATCAGACAGCAATAGTGATGCCTACCTCTCTGCAGTACAGCTTTCTGGCCCAAGATAACATTTGCTGACTGTTGGTGGAATTCTTATGTTTAGATGTAGAATTGAGCTATTCCTGCGTGTTTCCCGTAAAGTTCTTGTATAGTTTTTATATTACTTGAAAGTTTTGTAACTCTAGCCATTGGTAAAGCTTGATCACTTCCAAGTTGATATGTAAATGAAGAGTGTTGATTAAGACTAAGTGATCCAGTATAGAGAATTTTGACTCGAAACTTTGAAATCCCGTCTTATTTTTAACTAGATTCCAAGATTTTAAAGAAGGGACTAGCTGTAAATGATAAAGTTAGGAGAAATGATTGCCCAGTCTTATAGCCAAAGTTTACTGGGCATACACAATCATACATCACCGTTCTAGTTGGGAAGAAAACTCATATCCAGAGTTTTCCTTCTATTTTGGTTTAGTTGCCTTTTTTTCCCCATTGTCTGAATGTTCTCAAGCCTTGTACTTCCTTCGGCTGGATCCTAGTCAGGCCATCAATGACGAATTGACGAGAAAAATTCTTTCAAGCAAAGCTCAGGCCTTAAGCCAGCAACCAATAAAAACACCAAGCCTTCCACTTGTGTAGAAACTAACCAGTAGAATGGATCATTATCTTTCCAACTTAAAGACCTCCCTGCACTCCACAGAGAAAAACAATAGCATTCTCTAACATCATCCATCGGAGATGGGTTCCTTAACTATCCTCAACACCACCAAACCAAACCCTCCTCTCCTCTATTCTCCACTCTCTCCTCCTCTTCTCTTCAAGAATTCAAATTTCCCACCAAATCGCAACGACCCTTTTCCTCAACGGTCAAATTTCGAGCCACGCCCCTCAAATCCTGTGCTTTTCCCTCCAGCAACAGTGATAATGGTTCTGGTTAATTACCTTTTTGCTGCATAAGCAAAACCTCTTCTTGTTGTTATTTTGCTGTTCGAGTGCGTCTTAGTTGATTAATGGATTCAAAATAGGATGTTGATTGAGTCTTATTCGTCTGCAGGAGAGAAAAATGATTGCTTGTCAAGTGGAAGGACATTGCTTGTCTGTATATCAACATTACCTTTTCAATTTGGTCCGCATGAATCTGTGGACGATTTTGATGCTAAAGCAACCCAGCAAGTTTAATGAATACACCAGTAGTTGTTTTGATTTGGATTTGTGTTCTCTTTCATTCTGAGTTTTGGATGATTTCAGTGGATAAGACTTGAGGCTTCAACTGGGGTCCTTGATTAGTGGTTGCTTAATGGAGTTATTTGTGTTATTCAAGTGCGAGTTATTGCATTCTTGACATGTAAATTATCTGCCTTGATATTTGTTCTTAAGGTGAGCTTTGCGCTTGAAGATGCTCTTTAATCTGCAAATGCCTCTCATTGCTTTTCACAATGGGTGATATCCAACAAGTAGTAGTCTAGAGATTGTTATATCCTTGAATTATTGCAAGTCATTTTTAGGCATATTTGGAAGATTTATTATTGCTTTTCACAATAGGTGGTATCTTAGTAGTTTTTCGAGATTGCCATAGTTTTTACATCCGGTCCGGTTTAAGACTCGAGTTTCGGGTTTTTATTGAATCACCGGGTTGCTCGAGTCAATTTTTTTTTAAAAAAACATCAAAACAACATCATTTAAGTAAAAAAAAACACAAAAATCAACGGGTTGTAACCGGGTTTTTGACTGGGTCAACCGGGTCACATCAAGTTTTTCTTTTCCCTGTTTTTTTAAATCCAGCCCGGTTCTAGCTTCGGGTCGGCCAGGTCCTAAATGGACCTGCCAGACCAGACCAGGTTTTAAAACTATGGTTATATCTTTAAATTCTAACAATTCCTTATAGGATAAAGTGAAAGACAACATCTCAGTTTTAAATAATCTAGAATCTTCTTTTTCAAACTAGAACAATGTACCTAAATTCTTATAGACTAATGTATATAAATCTCGTGATATCTAAGTTTAATATAATTTGATTTGTTAGTTTAATATGTCTTGTAGTTAATTAATTGATTGTACGTGATATTATTATATTTATATAAATACATATTTATTATAAATAAAGATGGTGCACTTGAAAATTATAACACATTGCTAGATGGTGCACTTGATCTTTGAATATAAATTAATCAGTTATTGAATTGTTAATAAATTAAATTGTTTGATTTATTTAATTCTATTTATTTAGAATTATAATTTATATTTGAACTAACATATTAGAAACCAAATAGGTCACACACATTAAGAATCATTAATAAAAAATTAAACTGGGATAATTAATTAAGTGTAACTTGATTGAAAATAATTTTAGAAATTAAGCACTGGAATGTATTTAATTCAGTAATTATAATTCTAGTCCTAGAATAATCAAGTAAGGATTTGATTAATTAAAGTTCTAAAATTATCCTTAAATAATATAGGGATATTATTTAAGGGGCAAATAAATATTTTGCTATTTATAGGGTTTTTAAGATTCCTAAAGTTATGCCTTTTATTTTTTAAGAGATTGTTTAGACAGAAAAATTATATAAATCACAAAATAAAGAGTTAGTACTTTGACATAACAATTTTTCTTTTCTAAATAGGAATTTAGAAGATTTCTTACTGATGATTTATAAGAGTTATTGTTGGAAATCGAACAATTGAACGGCTTGTAGTTTGTGACAACTTAGCTTTTAAAAAATTATTCAAAGCCAAAAAAAATCAAATCTTCAGGTAATAAATCATTAAACAACTCTATATCTGTTTAACGGGTTATTAATAACTTCTGAATAATTTTGTTTTATTGTTTTTATTATGTGTATAATATTCAAGAATTCAACACTATAATAACTAATCTTGAGTTCAATGTTTACAAACATATATTTATCTTTCATGTCTTCTTCTTCTTTTGTAAGTAATTAATTGAAATCCAAAGGGGTTGTTAAGAAACAGAGTAATGCTCCAGTTTTTTGGAAAATTAAGAGTTGAAAAGAAAAAGAAAACTGAAACTTTATGTTTAAATGCTATATTTCACCATCTAGAAAACTAGGAGTTGTTCGTAAATAGAACAATACCTAAATTTTCTAGAAAATTAGAACTACCTATTCAAATACAATATTTTTCCATCTAACAAACTAGAATACTAGCTTTCTAGCTTTCCAAATTTATACCAAGTTTGAAAAATATATTTTAGAGGTTCTTCATTATTTTTAAACACATTTTTTTTCATATTTTTCTAAATAAATACCTTTTTGCATAAGGTATTTTTATAAGTGGTGAAATCTGCTTCCACACCCTGAAAAACCTATTTAGAAGTGTTAGAGAATAATATAAATCATATCTTGGGACCTCACCTAACAGCTTAAGTTATTGGATTGAGTTGGTTCCTTAACATGGTATCAGAGCCTTGATAACCAAGCGGTCACGAGTTCGAATCTCATCATCCCCATTTATTTGATAAAAATTAAGCACAAGGTAAAGTGGGCTTGTGCAAGTTTCAAGCTCAAAGGGCTTTCACTTGAGGGGGTGTGTTAGAGAATAATATAAATCATATCTTGGGACCTCACCTAACAGTTTAAGCTATTGGGTTGAAATGGTTCTTTGACAAATCTCAAATCTTTATAAAGCGTACTTTAATGGGCAGAAATCTTTCATTACCTTTATTAATGACTGATTATACATTATATATGTATCTCTATTTATTTTATGATAATAGTAAAAGCATTGAATGGTATTAAGGTTTATAAAGCAAAAATAGAGAAACAATTAGGAAAATAAATTAAGATTATAAGGTCAAATAAAGG
>Ga0307517_10012333_pt1 | contig 11742 bp, 12 predicted proteins | sample 23_EM_MG_FD_194515 | JGI IMG/M metagenome (GOLD analysis project Ga0307517, IMG submission 194515) | Populus trichocarpa ectomycorrhiza microbial communities from riparian zone in the Pacific Northwest, United States - 23_EM | ecosystem: Host-associated > Plants > Roots > Unclassified | place... | reverse complement strand
CGCTTACCCGAATTTTGGAGAACCCCGAGACTGTAAGCAGACTTTGCCGTTGCGCCCACAACTTCGGCCCTGACTGACTTTCCCAATGTGGAATGGGCATCAATGATCAGATCACCGGTTGAGTTAACACCATCATGGCATCGAAAGACTCGAAACCCCATCTCACCGAATTATCGCGACACAATGATCTACCTTCAGACTCAGAGCTCCAAGAAACCTTTGATCTGCGCTCAAAATTACGGGGAGATCTCCTTCAGGTTGACACAGAAATCCAACGACTGAATGAGAAAAGGGCTGGTATCCAGAAGTCTATCGACACATACAACGCCATTTTGTCCCCCGCCCGCCGCCTTCTACCAGATGTCCTACGCGAGATTTTCTACCACTGCTTACCCGATGGCCGCAATCCGCCCTTGAGCGCGACGAAGGCGCCGATGGTGTTAACCCATGTATGCAGCATCTGGCGAGCCGTCGCGTTGGCATCGCCCCTGATTTGGGCCAGATTACACATTTCACTTCTTGGAGGTCCTAGATCTCTCTCTTCAGCTTTTGGAGCCCCCCTATCTTCTGCCGCCTTCGCAAAGCGGTATCAAGTTTTATCGAAAGCGATGGAACTTCGTTGCCTGGCGGTGAAGGTTTGGTTGACGCGGTCTGGTACATGTCCCCTCTCTATCTCGCTTTCCTACCCTATGAGCTTTATTGAAAGAGTCAACAACTCGCTGGACGATCGCGAAGCATATGTCCTAACAGAGCCTCTTTTTCAACAAATTCTTTCGTCCTCGCAGCGCTGGAAGCACGTTGAGCTATCCATGCCGTTTTACATCTACAAGATACTGGAAACCTTTATTTCAGGGGACACTTTACCGCTTCTAAACAGTCTACGAGGCAACCTCCCTTCAAACGACATAGGTCCTTCGAACGACATAGGTTTAGAAGATCCAGATCCCGTTCCGGTTGGCTTTCTGGAAGCACCCAATCTCCAAAGATTGTCACTCAATTCACCACAGCTGCCTATGAAAACTGTCATGCTTCTACCCATATGGGGTCGGCTCACCGACCTACGTTTTCAATCAACAATAATCGACGTGGATTTTTTCAATATCATCAAGGTGTGCCATAACCTCGTTACATTTCAGGTTGACAAGCTGCAGGTATATTGGCACAGTCCTTACGTGCCTCAAACGGAGGTCACCATTCCAACCCTCCAGATGCTAAGGATAAGCGAATCAGTTGGCATATCGCACGTCGTCCGGGCAATCAACGCACCCAACTTGAAATCGCTCGACTATAGGTTCCCACCCAGTATCATATGTGCGAACAATCTACTTGCCCTCGTCGAGAGGGGAGCGTTGACGCTTCGAAAACTCTCATTGGACCTACAAAATCTGCGACCAGAAGGTACAATGACGTGCCTTAGCCTCGCAAATGAGGTATCACATTTGGTACTCAGATACACCTCGCCGCATGCCTCTGGCCCCAGCAACGATCTTTTTAATCTCGATCTTCTCACAATTCCCAACAACTCTTGTCCCTCTGCGTCCCGAGAGATCTTACTTCCTAAACTCGAAGTCCTGGAGATGAACGGCATCTGCCAGTTCACGGATGAAGGTATATTGCGTTTATTGAGGAGCAGGTTGGATGCAGCGCGGCGTGGAGACATTCCTCCTCTTCGGCGTCTGAAGCTACAATTTGCAAGACACAGGCAGCAAGATATCATAGAAGAAGCTTCTGAACTGGCAAAATCGGCTGGCTTTGAGTTGAGCCTCGAATTGGATTACCCGCCAGATGAACTTCGATATAATGGGCGGCTGTCCCCATCCCCAAATTCGGCCGAAGAAGCATGGCCTCCTGTGGTAAATTGATAAGGTTAAGTCCAGTCTCTATTTTTGTTAAGCTTAGGAAATTGCTGATGTTCTTTCAGCCAAGAGACTCCCCAACAACAGATTCCCTTAGGCTACAGATAGAGAAGCCAAGCACAAGCTTGAGTGGAATGGAAGTTACAATAGTCATTGAACACACCCAGTACTGAATAAGAGGATGGCATTCTATAGAGATAAACATCCATAGCCATAAATTGTACATATTTATAAGTAGAAGCGAAATGCACAAGCATCAAGCAGTGCAAATCTTTATTAAATTAGTAAGGTGCCACCTCAAGATACTAAGCAAAGGAAAGAATTAAAGGCAGATTATTCAGTGCAAGACAAGGACTTACAGCTTGGAATCCATCTTCAGAATATGCTGTCAGACTTGAGACAACTCCAACACTCTTGCTTGATGGAAAATACCAAAAGTATCCGTTTGGCTTGCCTACACCACAGTACTTCTTATTAGAAATATTATTTGATATGGATGCTATGAAAGGGTGCTTACTCTTGTCGGAATTTATCCATTGAGCTAATAACAGCAGTACATGAGTTTGATATCCAACCAGATCAATGAAAGTGAGTACCCGAAAGGCGCCTGCTGCTCTTGTCGTAGGACCAGACAGATGATTCGGAATTCAGCTGGAGCAACGAGTAAAGAGGTTATATCGAATTAGGGTTTCTCGGGCGGTAAAAACCTCACATTTTTTGAGCTCAAAGAATTGCCCACGTTAACGGGACAGCTCCCAGGAGGTGCTAAATAACCAGAATCAGTGAAAATGAATCTATCATGGTCATACAGAGCACAAACTCGACTTGGTCGCAACCATTGTGGCGGAGGAGGCTGATTTGGGATCGCTGAACATGAATAACGTTAAGTAAGCCGGGAAATGAAAGAAGAAATTGAATCACAGATCTGGGCCAGCAAAGCCAAGCCAAGGATAAGGTGCGCAGACCTGTTGCGAGAGATATTAAAAGAAAATAACGGGAAACGAGAAATAACCTACTATAGCAATGTTGAAGGTTTCCCCGCCCTCGCAGGTTGGCGTGAATTTTACTTTGAGAACATCAGTTCCATTTGTTACAGTGGTGGGGCTATAAAAAATTAAGTTATTCAAGCATGGGGGTAAAAGAAAAAAGAGGGCGTCTACCCTTCCGATATCTTCGTGTTCGAAAGATATCCATAACAAGCGTTGTCCGATTGGCGACGAACCTTGATACGGACGTCGGTGATGCTAATAACGGGAAGTCAGTAAACCGATTAAGATACTTATTGTTTCGTCCAGCTCACGGTGGTAATGGACTAGACTTAGGAGTGCGAACTGCCATCCCGTTTCGGCATCAGTTTGGATAGGTCACATATAGCCGAGGTGCTCACTTTCTACGCGGGATGGAATGTTAAGGTTTCTCGGCCGCATTGGACCAAGTCCGACCCTCATACGAGCAGCATTTGTGGTGAGGAGACTCTCATTAATTGGAGTATCCAATCGATTCAGAACAATCCTCTTATGTGGTGTGTGGTGACTCGTCGAGGCGACAACGAATGGCGTGATTAGAACTAGAACAAGGAGCGGGATGCTGGGCTGGCCGATGATCAACATAACTAGTACACTGCGAATGAGAGGGAGAACAAACAACGTGAAGAGGCCCCCCGAAATTCATCCCGAGCCTTTATTAGAGCAGGCCATCGAGTTCTTGTTTTCCTCATCGAGGCACGTTCTGCACATGACAAGGTCTTCCGAACGTCCTTGTTTCACCAGAGGTCAACACATGGTGATCGGTTGCGACCAGAAGGCCAAAAAAATTGGCCATAGTACACCCGAGTTCCAATCAAGACGTCAAGAACCAATTGTCTAGCTCCCAGACTAGACCAGTTCCTAAATCCAGACAAGGCGAACAGGTTGACCACAAAAGGGATAGTCTGAGCCATTGCCAGGCAATCGGACAATAGTAAGGTGAATGAAAGGCATCAGTAATGGCGGTACCAAACCGCAATTTTCGTGAATCCATGGGACAATTTGAAGTGATTTACTGCCCTAGTGAGCCTCATGATGACATATGATCAAGACGTTCGGTATTCCCTTTTTTCTCTCCCTTTTGGACAAACCCGATGCACGTGATCTGGAAACCCAAGAAATAATTCTCTACTACCCACCACACATAAACACCACACATAAACACCACGCAACTGAACGAGCGCTGCGGCTGCCTTGCCACAAAAGAAATCCTGTCTTTCTCCGAGTTCTGGGATTCGTCGTTAGTTTGAAATTAACGAGGGAACATCGGATTTCCCTCGAACAAATTCTACCCTCTACTCCATCCCGCAGAATACCAAAAGCAATTGACGTCGAGTGTAACGGTTCCCCCAATATATACTACCAGGTTTAAGTTCTTATCTCTGAAATTATTCCTACAAACACATTTATTCACGCTGTCTTCTACCAAGGGAACTCCTTTCCATCCCAGTCGAAGAATTTACCCGTCGGTCCATTTCCGTCCAACAAGATCCAGGGCACCAGCGACTCTGCACCTTCTTTCATCGTCTTCCCCCCGGGGGCATGGTGATTCAACTTGGTCGTCGTAAATCCAGGTGTGACCACATTGACCTTGATACCTTCGTTCTTCAGTTCGTGTGCCAGAGCGATCGAGTACGAGTTCATGGCAGCCTTGCTCGTGTTGTAAGCGACAAGGTGCAGTTGGGCTTCAGGGCGGGCCTGGTACGTGTTGGAAGCCATGTCGGTAGAGACATTGAGGATGACTCCGTTACTCGACTTGCGAATAAGCGGGAGGAGGGTGATGGTTGTCTGGATTGATCCATAGAAATTAGTCTCCATCGCGTCGCGGATAGTCTCCAGATCAATGCTCGTTGCATTTTGGTCCAGTCCCATTTTGCTGATCCCCGCATTGTTGACGAGGACGTCGAGCTTTCCTTCGGCATTTTCGATAGCTGTCTTTGTAGCTTCGATGGTGGCGATCTTGGTTACATCTATAAGGGCGAATTTAACGGTTTTGAGGCCGTCTGCATGGAGCGTTTCCCTATTACGATTGAAATGATTGGAGGCGTAAGGTTCTGGATCCTCCAAGCGATAAGTAATCGTTGAGCGACGCACACTGCTTCTTTCCCCGCTGCCTCGTTTCTCGCGCCAAGATATACAGTATGATTCTTTTCCGCTAGAATCCGCACAAGCTCGAAACCAATCCCAGAATTGGCACCTGAATTCAAGTCGTCATTCAATTACTACGCCAAATTACCACGAAACAGAAACTTACCAGTTACAAGGATCACTTTCGACATTGTTCACGATGGTGTTGAGAGCGCTTTGGAATTAAGTTAATACTTGGGTCGATGAAAAGAGGTATTATTTATATGGTGTGTTCTGGCGACAGAATTACTTACGCGGGGTAAGTGGCCGGAATGACGACATACATCGGCACGGCAGAAACTTCGACATCAGGACAAATGCCTCCGCAGTCGACCCTGCGAGTGCAAATACGACATGAAGCGCCTCCGGAGTTCATGGAAACTTCGGAAAGTGGGACGTATCACTGCGGCATTGTGGCTTCCCTGTATTAGTGTGGAACAATTAGTACTGCTGTTTTCTCTCCAGTTCGCTTGACTCATCCTTCAAATTTATAAGCGCATACCATCGTCCTGTAGATCAAGGATTAATATTTAGCGATGCCCGCGTAACCAAGATCAAGTTCGCTATATCTCCCAGCGACCCTGGATTGAGATGTTTACTTTGAAGTTTGAACCCCCTTCATAATGTCGCGTGATAAATGGATTAAGGAACAGATAGCCACGCAGTGATGCTTTCAATCGGGGTTCACTTTGAGAGTGTTAAAACTCAGGGCTAAATGTATAAAATTCGCCCTCCGTCTCATGGTGTCCAGTGCGACGCTAGTGGCATCCGTCACCGTTCACTAGGATGCCGATCACTTCTCCAAATCTAGCGTGCGCATGAGGATCGTAGTTGGTTCTGTAAGTAGCACGATCCGCTAGCAATCAAACAATGTTATGGTTCTGGGTGTGTACTACCCGAATTGTGATAAGAGTGTCGGCATGTGAACGAGGTCGGCCAGACTTCCGTCAATTTTCAGGCTTCTGTCATGTTGAGTCGCAAAATACACAAAAACGTGCGTGGCAGGCGACATATAGAAGATAGCAAGATTGGACACGGTATGCGCCGGGCTCACGACCTAGTGGCGCAACATGCATGCTGGGAACGTGGTATATACATAGGATACGATATCGATGAGAGCGTGAATCGGACCCAGGGTCGAAAGGTTTTCTTGCAAACGGAGTTCAAGTAAACTCGTAAGTACTGCCATGACAAACAAATTTCGTACAAAGACAAATTTTATGTCGCGCCTAAATTTAGATGGCAATAGATGGCGCAAGGCGGATTCCGGGAGAGTTTGGGTTGCGTTTGGGGTTCTGAATGATGTCGATCAGTCTGTAAGACTACCAAAATCAGGTGGGACGGTCCGGTATTATCACCCAGTACTGTATCGCGGGAAAATCATCGGGTGTATGTAGGTGGCAGATGCCACCGTCTTTCGGGACTAAGTACATCCGTTGAGGTTTTATGGAGTTCTTCAGTATCCCTCAGTGAACACCCCCATGTGCTAGCTTCAAAGAGAGTACAGAAGAGCCTGAGTCGCCGCCAATCAATGTTTGTGGGAAAGGAAATTAGGTGTTGTCCATAACCGCGGGTCTGACTTGCCAGCAGGTATGTAATATCAGAGCGAATACAAACAAGTCGTAACCTCCCGAAGAAAGAGAGGGCAGAGTTCTTCCGAAGGCTGAGATTCAGTTGCGACAAAGCCGAAGAAGGCTGCCGTCATAGTATGAGTCATAGTAAACCAAGGACGTCGTTCAAGCTCAAGAAGTAGTTATCGGATATGGGAAAAGTCGGTCCTCAAGGTCAAGGGTAGTTGAAGTTGGTACAGTCGCCCTCAGGCACGTTAACACGTTTGTTCCCGCTCCGCGCTGGTGGGGTTACAGTTCCAAGACGACCTTAGGCCACGGGTACATCCATCGGATTCCAACCTTGTGCGAAGGGTGTTCCTGGTCAAGCGTCGCCACACAACCAGAATATTGCATCATCAGTAATCGCATCTTGGGAGAGGAGCATCATGAAACCCAAATATCGGATCGGCAACGTCCGCCCTTTGTAGAACGATTTTCATATCGTTGCATGTAACTTTTTCGGATGCGAACTTGGATTGGCGATCTCGGACTGGGTTTGGTAATGTTCCTCATTCGCGGTGATAGTTCGATGGATGGGGCATTACATGCCAAGGTGGAACCAGGGACTAGGCGGTCCGAGGCGTTGCCACTGATCGACTTCACAAGAAAAATACTCCTGAGAATCGTTCGACATGGTAAACCCTTGGAGGACGCGTGCATCAGGCTTGGGCTTACTTGGTTTCGGGATCGCCCGGAGATATCTATGCCGTTGACACCACAGATAAGCTAAGGTTATGCTGTAGGCCGTATGTAACTCAGTTACCAAGCCTGAGACACCGAGGCGCGGCGGTGCCAAACAACACCATATACACAGCGGCGCAACCATAGTTTTTATCTCTTTTTCATACAGTCATATCGGGTTCAGACTCCGGTTCACATATGCCTGCTGTTCGTCAACGGAGCTTGCTCGTCTTAAAATGCTATCGCGGCCTATCCGTTCTATCTTCAAGGGCGCTAACCCCCAAATTTTTTGATGCTGTTACAACGGAAACTCCGACTCATGGACTCCTCGCGATGCCAGTGGCTTTACTACAAATGACTGATGGAGATATCTTCACCTTAAATTACTTTCTGCCGACATGGAAAAGTTTCCTCACTTTGAACCCGATATCCCGATTTATAGCGTGCCTTTCTCACTTTTCGTGTGCTAGGTTGCATGCCCCCCGCGATGTACCACCACCACTGTGAGCTTCTATTCTCCCAGAAACAAAAACAGAGGTCCTGTGGGTCGCTCCCTGTAGCTAAACATCCTCGACAAAGATCCTGGACGACCTTCATGCTCGTCGTCATGCTCACTTCCCTGTACTACGGCTTCCAGCTGACGCGTGCCGCCATGCCCTACAATAGATCGACCCCTACAGAGAGCTTAACCACCCAGGACCATCCACCAGAATTTTCCCAGTTGAGGGAATGGGAACGTAACCTTCCACAACATAACTTAGATCTTCCTTACCCCGAAGGTGAGGGTGGGCGATATGTTTTCTTCGCCAACTCGAAGGCGCACCCAGTGGGCTGGAATAATAAATTAAATGATATGTGCGTTTTTAACCTGCCTTTCCTTCCGTATCTGACTCTCTATGTTCACATTCACCCTCGACAATCGCCACTTACTTTGAACTCTTTAAATTTTGGTCTCTCATCTGTCTTTCCACGAAGGCTTATGAACACTTGGCTCGCACACGAATCGAACCGTGCCTACGTCTTCCATGATTTTGTCTGGACAAAATCTCATTACCCTCGACCCTCATCTGCCTACCGCGACTGGGTTCCTCGCACACCTTTGAACGCGCTTATATCCGGACCGTCTGCCGGCGGACCCTGGGAACTTGGTGACAATGCCCCACGTTCCGTCTCCGAGGATTGGTTCAATACCGTCTGTCCAAAATCCGAGAGGAGGTATATCAATACTCGCGATTTAAAACCCCCTTTGCGATCCGCGGACGGTAAGGTCGTCTTCGAGACCTGGAAGAAGCTATTGACGGACGCCCCGGAGAAGTGCGTGGAAGTTGTACCCGTTAGCGAGGACGAGGACCCGTTTCCCGAAACCTTCGACATCTGGTTCTGGAGTGGTGAGAGAAGCGTTTCGTTATGGGACGCCTTCAAGGTCTCTCCGGTCTCACGGCTGCTAGGCACGTCGCGCCTGGTGGAGTCGGCGATCGAGCAGAATCGGAGGCTTTTTTTTACAAAAAGTCACCCTCCCTCTACAGACCCCTTCGACAACGTTCTTTCCATCCATGTACGCCGCGGGGATTTCAAGGAGGCATGTTTGGAGCACGCCGCGGAAAACTCGACATTCTACAACTGGAACCTTTTGCCTTTCCTTCCCGATAAATTCTACCCGCCCCCTGCCCGTGTTGACATGGTTCCAGACAAAAGCAAAATCACTTCGGAGAAGGAAAATTTATATCTCGCGAGGTGTCTTCCATCCGCGGCCGCTATTGCTCAGAAAGTCCGGACTGCCAGAAAAGAGTACCTCAAAAATTCTTTACTTTCGGCCCCAGACTCTTTCGTGAACTTGAACTCGAGGCATTCGAAGAGGCTACTGGACGTGTTGTATATCATGACGAATGATGGTACGGAATGGTTGGACGATTTGAAGGAATTGCTGAGGAAGGAAGGATGGGGCCGGATCGTGACGGGGAGGGATCTCAAGTTGAACGCAGAGCAAAAGGATGTGGGTGTTGCGGTTGATATGGACATTGGCAGACGATCGGCAGTGTTCATCGGCAATGGGGTGCGTCCTTTTTCCATCTATCGATCGATCGAACCACGGTCTGATTATCGCGCAGTGGTCATCGTTTACGAGTAACGTCGTCCACCGAAGATTAGTAGACGGGAAAGCGCCCATCAGCATTCGCTTTTGGTAAAACGTTGATGAGAGGATCGATATGAGATTGTCCTTTTGGTGATGAAACATTGATGAGTGCCCAGGATTGATATGAGATACCCCGATAATCCCCTACTGACTACGAATAATCGATAGAGATTATACTATACCTTTAGAGTAATGTGTAATACACGATCCACCTTAGAAGACATATAGAATTCGTCTTTCGAGCAGGAGACACTCATCGATTTCGCAAATGAACCATTTGCCACCCTCTTCGGGGTCGAATCGGGGACAAATGAAAGGTTCTGCATCCATAAGTATGACGATTCCCCCACCATCAAAGTCAGAGGCTAGACATCTGGACCGCAGGGACAGATCGACGAGGATCGGCAAGGGAATTGGACATCGACAGAGTGAAATTAAGCGCCCAAACTACTCATTGAAGCTTATGGTAAATCCCCCCGATCTGGACCCTGGTGGGGATGTTCAGGGGAAGGACACGTGGATAACATGATGTCCACCTGCGTTTACTTGCTGATAATTAGATACTTTTGCTCCGTCAATGAGACAAAATAGGGTTGTGTAGAGGTTGCCAATCGCACACCTTTCGTCTTGCCTGTCGGTAACAAAAATACAATCATATGTAAAATAATTTTATTCATAACCAAAAAGCCTGCACAAAACATAATAATATAAAACGGAACCAACTAACAAAAAGCATCCAACTAGCGACATGCTAAAAAGCATAGAACGTCTCGATCACAAAGAAACAACATATTAAAAAGCATTAAGTACAACCCCCTCTCTCTACATAATGTTAGTGATTCAGCTCCAGAAATGCAAGACGAGAACCATCGTCCAACCCAGGCAACGACGATGGCATGAACAACCTGTTATGATCGACCTTCACTACCCCAATGTCTCCACGAATCATGTCCTCCTCTTTCAAACTTTCCGTACACCCGAAACCAGCATAAACACTCCTTTGTGGTTGTACATGCGCATGGGCATGCAAAGCATAGTTGAAGGGCTGCATAGGACCTTGGATGTGCGGTGCGTGTGTTTGGTGGCTGTATGGCGTCGCTCCGTTGATATTGGGGAGGTAAGAGTCCGCAGGCGAAAGTGGTGTGATGGGAGAGTACATGAAGCCGCGTTCGATGGAGTTGAGCAGCGCTGAGATGGGGGTTTTGGATGCGTGGATATTATTCGATGGTTTTGGGACGAGACCTTGTGGCGTTTTTGGATCTTGGTTGGTGATAGTCGCGAAAAGAGAAGAGGGGGTGAGCTTCGCATCGACGACTTCCTCGTCTCGGTCTTGATTGGCCGTCTCGCCTTCCGAAGGTGAAATGGCAACCTCTGTGGGCTCGTTTACCTCGACAGTTTCGTCCTCTACTTCATCGGCCTCGGCGACTTCAACATCGGGTGTTAAAGCCGTAACAGGAGCCTCTTCCTGAGCGGCCATCTCCGTCTCGAGCTTGTCGCCTTCTGCCTCCTTCTGGGCCTCGAGCCTCTGAAGCTCATCGCCGGCCTTCTCTTCTGGCTGATCTTCAGGGGTAGGTGAAGGAGGAAGTGCGACCATCGCAGGAGTAATGGGCCTCGACTGCGACTTGGGCACGAAGCCAAATTTGTTCGACGCCTTCTTGACCACAGCTTTCGGAGGGGCTTTCTGTGAGGCAGCAGTTGAAGATTTCGCAGTTGGAACAGGCTTAGCCGTTGGGGCGGATCTTCCCCAAAGTGGTTTGCTCTTCGCGGCCGCTAAAGGCTTGACAGCAGCTGACGGAGCAGCCGAACTGGGTCCTGCAACCGTGGCTGTAGATGTTGTTGGTTTAGATTTCGCTGGATTCGTTGCGGGTTCACGGCCTTTGAGAGAGGAGGAAAGTGTCGAGATAGGTTTCTTCTTCACAGGGGCAGGAGGGATGACGGGGCGACTGGGTTGTCCGGAGGACGATGCGGCATTGTCTACTCTCGATGCAGGTCGTTTAGACACATCCTTTTCTTTTGTAGGGGCGGGAGGAACGGCAGGAGGAGGCATGGGTACTCGGCGTGGACCTGTAGCGACCCCTGCTGCCACAGCAGGAGGAGGGTTTCCGGAGTTCAATTGTACTCTGTGAGGTGCCCCAGATATAGTTCCTCCAGCGCCAGTTGGATGGGATATTGTAGCAGTACTGGGTTGGGATCGAAGAGGAGGTATTGGCCTTCTCGACTCTTGAGAAGAGGCTGGGCGAGTGACGGGGGCAGTGGTGGAGGCCGTTCGTTGTGGATTGGTTGGTTTGGTGCCCTGAACAACTCTGGCT
>Ga0307517_10012332_pt1 | contig 11743 bp, 3 predicted proteins | sample 23_EM_MG_FD_194515 | JGI IMG/M metagenome (GOLD analysis project Ga0307517, IMG submission 194515) | Populus trichocarpa ectomycorrhiza microbial communities from riparian zone in the Pacific Northwest, United States - 23_EM | ecosystem: Host-associated > Plants > Roots > Unclassified | place... | reverse complement strand
CCTTTTTAAAATTATAAAGGGCGCCAATAATGCAGTCTTATTTTTTATGTTTATTAAATTAGATATAAAAATTGAGACCATAATCTATAAATTATGTTAATAAAAAAAAAACCTATGATGTTTTGAAGTACGGTTAAAATCAAAATTTCTTCTATAGTGGTGTTTGCAAAAACAATTAGGGTGCTATAAAAGAAAGTTTCTAGTGGGGTGTGAAATATATATATTTATATTTATATCAAAGTTTAAGAGTTTAAGTGGGTGCTACAAAAATGTGAATATCAAAGTTTAAGTGATTGTTGTTATTTATTTATTTATTTATAATAAATGATTGTTCATTTTACTACAATAAGGATATTTTATGATCAAGTTATACGATAAAACTAAGAAAATGTTTGAGAGTATAATAGTTATTGCTTTACAAAGCATTTTTCACTCATAACTGCATTAAAATAATTTTTATTTAATTTTTAAAAAATTAATTTTCATATCAGCATATCAAAAGGATCCGAAAATATAAAAAATTAATTTTAAATAAAATAAATAAATTTTAACTGACCTCCACTTAGACCGCAATCCTAGACAAACTCCGAGTAGCTTCAAACAATTTAAAAAACAAACCCCTACATCAGTGATCGGTCTAATGTTTATTCTTCTTAACTATCATTCCAACCCCTTAAAGTATTATTCTCTTTAAGCTAAATAGCGAGAAAGAAATATCTTTGACTTTCAAGTTGCAATCATAAAATCAACTTATTCCTCTCTCAAATGTGCATAACTTCCTTGCATATTTCTAGTTATTCCAGCCGTAATCTCTAGGTTATCTTTTTAATTGATATTAAATTTAAATAAAAATGTCTATTTTGAAGAAAATGTCAAATTTGTCCCCTGTTTTTCTAGCTAAATGTCTCAAATAAATATTTGCTATTAACTTTCAACTTTTCAATGATTTTGACATTCTTATATCAAAATGTCTCTAAACATCTCCACGCCCACTATACTGAAGCTATAGAAACTTTGCCTGATTGATTGAAGATTGGAGTCTTTGCCAGCAGCGTTCTTGTAAATGACATGAGAACCAAGCAGCAGGCACCAAGTACACGCCTTGGCATTGTTCGGCGTCGACATATACAAGAACGAAACAAACACATGATTATCTGAATCTTATTAGCAGTTAAAAAAACATTAGAGGCCAAGCTACTACCCCAAGTCTGATATTTATTTGATAATCTGATGAGCAAATACTTGCATAGTTACCATATTTAACAATCAGTGCAACCAGAGGATGGATTTCAAAGACAAACTCTTTTCAACCATGTTGACAAACGGAGGATGTATATATAGAAAGAAAGCAAACAGCAGAGAAATCAAATACATAACAGTGTCCTTCATGCACTTTTTGTACCAAGTAAAGACACAAAGCCAAGGATGAATTGCCTGGACCGGTGACACGGTCTTCTTATTCCGCATTTTCACCGAACGACAGAAGCATGGTGTTGGTTTCCACTGCTCATAAGCCCACCATTGATTTGCACGCCTCCAACAAGGTGAGCAGCAATACCTGAGAATCCACGATCTGGCTGCCTGAAATTGAAATCACTGTTGGAGACACTGGTGGTGTCAGAGCGGGTTGTATTTGAGGCACTGGATTGACCAGTTCTTGATTGGAAGCTTTCAAGTTCGGATGCATTATTCTTTGGGTGCAAGTGGATGGTATCTAGGACATTACACTGGCCATGAGAGGAAGTGGGATCAGATCGTTGGAGCTTTTTTGTGCTGAGAAAGCGTCCACCAGATCCTCGAACCCTATTTAAGGCATGAATGTGCCGAGACTCATGAAGGTATGGCTGCAATCCATAAAGAGTGGCATGGTAAGTCGATCATAAATAACAAATTAAGAGCAATGTATTACTTTGCTGGAATAGCAATGTGTGCTTTCAGGTTTACTTTCCCAAGAAGGAACCAGCTATTTAGCTTTAAACATTATTGCAACTAAAAGAGAAACAAAATACTTCAGTTTACCACTACTCCCTTTAAAATTCCAGCCCTGAAAATAAATGGTTGCTGAATTGACATACCTTTCGATTTTTCACAAGTTTGTTTTGAGCCTCAAGTTTTGCCCGTGATTGTCTCCTTCTCAGAATTCCATGGTACTGTTTAGCATTAACATAAATGGGTCCATCATCTGCAAGATCAAGAGGTAGTGGGACTCGTCCAGCAGTCATCCCCACCATATGAGAACCCATCTGGGGCTGAATCTGGTCAGGTTCCAATGATAATTAGATCAAATTGGACAGCAATAGTTACAACAAATCAAAAGGAACATAAACAGTATACAAATGATACTTTAAACACTCTTATATCATCACCCTAAAAGGATCAGGATCATCTTTCACCCATTTATGTAGGGCTCCAAAAGTGCCCTAACAAAGTATATTACAAAACCATCCAAAAGGAAAATTACATACAAATAACGGTCAGAAACATATAAACAACTCAGAAAATGCTGCAACAGATAACAAGACCATAGCACAGCACAACTCTACCTACAAAAAGATGGTAAACTCATGTACTCAATGGTACTTACAAATGCATGTGGTCCATATGGATTAAACAGCCCACCAAAGTAAGGATCAGCACATGGATATGGAGTACGAACCTGAAATGATGAAAGTCATTAATCTATAATTGTAACCAAGATGACAAATAGAAACCCATGTAAAACCAGCCCAACCTACCATTGAATAGCTACAATCAGCTTGCGAATGATTGGACACACCATCTGGAGTACTCAGCAAGAGAACTGGCCTCATTTTGCCCTCCACACCCTTCCCACAACTTTCATCTTGACTCATGAATGTGGAAAAACAACCATTTCATGTTAAAGGTAACTTAGCAATATGCTGGTAAAGTAGCCAATTCAGCCTCATAAAGCATAGCAACTAACATACATCACAATAAATGAGACCGTAGGTATCATAGGAAACATATTAAAGGGTATCATATCCATCAAAAGAACTGATACAGTAATACAAGTTCTAGTAGTAGCAAGTTACTGATCTATGCAAGGATCTCTTTTAACTACATATCCTAAACTACCAAGGGACTAGGATTCCAGTGGAAGTCAAAAAGAGGTGAGAAAATTATTTCAGATATCTTCAGAAATTGAAACAACTGGTCAGGGAAAAAGCAAATTCACAGAAATGAGATAAAACATAGATACATTATCAGAGGGAAAGGGACTACAAATGAGAAAACAGATGAAGAATTGAAAATCCAAAACTAAACATCTCATAACCCATAAGAACATTTTAAAATGCATTCAGAGGTAAAGGAACATGTGCACACACAGTTGTTGAGAAAGCTCTTTGGTCAATTCTGTAGAATTCAGATGTCAATGTACAAAAACCCAAACAAAAAATGAGACAGAGAATAAAAAACCTTACGTACTGTAAGGGTGTTTAATGACTGAAAAAGGCACGTTAAATATATCATACAAAGGATTCAGATAATTTGTCTTCAATTGAACTCCCATGACTTCTGATAACGTGCAACAAGAAATCATCTGAATATATTTGGTGCATTTCTCCATTATCAACAAAAAGAAAAAGAAAAACAGAGCATGTGCACACAGGAACCAAGTGATTTCGAGTGTGTTTGGTAGTGTGGCACAGAGTGTTTTTCAATTGAAAATGCATCAAAAAAATATTTTTTCAGTTTTTTGTTTTCATTTTTTATATAAGCACATCAAAACCATCCAAAAACACCTAAAAACATCAATTTGATGCTTTTTCAGGTGAAAAGCAATTTGAAAAGAAGGTTGCAATGCAAGAACAAACACTCACTTCATGTATTACATATAGTTTGAAGTTTTCACAAACTGAATTTATGAACAAAATCAAGCTCTGATTAGCTTCTTGTAAAGCCAGCTAGGAAATTTTAGGTGACACGCTAACAGTTCGAACATCTCACTGAACACTCATTGTAATTCTTTTATGTTAGAAGGGATTCCTAGACCCCAAATTTCCCTGGAGCACTAAACACTGCTTTTGAAAAGAAAATAAATGTCCCAATGTTTTTCTTCTGCTATTGATAACAATATGTACCTTCAAGAGCCAAGTCACAGCCTAATTTGTAGCCACGCATGCCCTCTAAAGTTGAGGAAACAAGTTGTCTTCCCTAAGACTAGTTGAAAAATAAAAGTGTGCTTTGCAAGTGTAATGCATAAGATAAAGAACATAACACAGTGAATAAATGTGTGCTATCAAAAATAAGTACCGGATTCAGACGAAATACATTGACCTTGTGAATTGGTCCCTCCCATGGCACTCATTTCATTGTGAGATTGACCAATTGACAGAGTTGAGGACGATTCCTGGTCCGGAAGATTAAGTCCTAACTGCTTTGCTTCATGATAAGGTTGGGGTGAAGAGTCTACTTTAAAGTTTATGTTCTTGGATAAAGATGGTGAAAAGTGCTGTTCATTTGAATTCCACCATGAAGGGCAACTGACAGTAAAGTGTGGTTCATCAAAGTTTTTCTTCAGCAAGTTCTGAATTCGTAAAGCCATCTAGTTTATCTATATATATATCCTGAATTTGAAGAAAATCCTTAAGCAATCAAAGATTCTTGGTGGCTCGCCTTTGAGATTACTGTTTAGCTGTCCCAGGAAAAAAAAAACAAGATCCACTGAGCTAGGCTGCTTCAGTTACATAAGAAAATGTGACAAAATTTAAAATCACATCAAAATGGATAGGTAGATCGAGATGAAATACACAAAATAGACTAATTTTTCACCATGAAACTACCAGATGAAGCTTTTTGACACAGAGAGAAATAATCTCATGCTGAAACAACCAGTCAGGTTCAAATCACCACTGTAAGGAAAGCTGAAGTTACCTAAAGCTTGTAATTTGAATAAAAAATATTGAATACTCAAAAAAGGATGGGAGACACTTAGAACTGTACAAGGATAATTCAATATTGAAATGAAATAAGAACAGGTTTTTAAATATGTACATATATTTACAATCTAAACTAGAAGTACTTGTTTTTAGCAGTTCTAGGTAATTTTTGGAAGTTAGAAACGCAAGTTTTTAAGAACTTTATACACCACTTATGCAGCAACTGATGGCTGCATTCATTTCAGGCCTCAGCTATCACATAAGAATCTCATGGTTTACCCATGTTTCCAGGAAACTTGTTCAAGGCAGGTGATAACTAAAGTCATATCCATCAGAATCCAACACCCAATTCTCCATCAGTATCACTAAAGTGCAAAGGGTGTGCATACATGTGTGTTTGCTGGCTTGAGGTTGCTTCTGTGGTTGACAAATTTACCATGGACGAGTTGGGGACGAAGTGGTCCTATCTAATTGTACAAGAATCAACAGATGGAAAGCATTTTATGATACAATGTACAAACAAATCATAACTTACAATAAAAAGGAAAAATTAACTCCCTGACATGAATGTTCACACTAATTTGCTGCCAATGAATATTCACTACCATAGCATGAGATTCTTTCACATACTCCAATTTAGTAAAGTATTTCTTCCTAAGAGAACAAGCTAAATAACTAAACAAAACATTTGTTTTGACCATTTAAAGAACCTGACCTGCCATCAATATCAGAAATGAGTTTCCAATCAATAGATGATTCCTGCTGCACCCAAGAAACAATATAAGAAAATATAGTCCACGATTAACCACTATAAAGAATTGGCGTGCCTAAAATTTTCCAAAAGTGGGTGAAACATGCAATATTCAAGCTCATTACGAATTGAGCAAGAATGTGTGTCATCCACTGAACCCGCAAAACCGGTGAAGCTAAGAAAAACCATTGATCTTGGCATGCAGCGTAAAAGCATGCATAAACCAGATACTTGGCCAACATATTGATTCAGAGCTCAATGACTACCACTTTTAAATCGTTACTTCAAATCATTAAAATGCACCACGAGACTTTTTCCCCCCACTTTTCCATCAACATACGAAAATGTAAACTGCAAATTAAACCTACCGGAGCTCCAAGTTTTTGGAACCTAAAAAGTAATGCTAGCAATTAACTGCGCTATGCAAGTAAGACAAGGCTAAGAAACTAACAGGAATGATTAATGTATATGTACAAACTAGTAAATCTAGCATTGAATAAGCATGCATGGAATCAAAGTCCAACCACAACAAGCAAGCCCACTACTTAGGGTGCCATATACTCTCCCAGTAACCTCTTGAATGCATTTGGCATACCAAGTGTAAGATAAATAAAATCACAAAAGAAATCCTCAAGAAATCCATTCCAATATCAGGGGGGAAAAAACATTCAGTCAATGTAAAACCTAACCTTTTGAGAACCAGAGAGTAAAATAAACAAAAAATGCAGACAAAAATTCCAAAAGTCTAAGGGATGGGATAAAAAAAAAACCCAAGAAACCAAGAAAGAAAAAAAAGCCAAAAATAGTAGTGAGACCCAAGAACTAAGCATAGCAAAAGGAGTAGATATAGAACCACTTTCCCATCAACATGATCTCAAACTCCACATGCACACATAAAACAGCAAATAAAACATACCCACCTGGATTCTATACCCATTAATTTTATGCAAGCCATCAAGCCAAGAACAAGCAGAAATAAGAAAAAGAAAACATCAAGAGAGAGAGAGAGAGAGAGAAAAGGAGAGATAAATAAAGTGAAAAAAAAAGATGTAAGCAAATAAAATAGAGAAAGAAAGAGAGAAAAGGAAAGACCTTTGGGATCTGATAAGCAAGTCAATAAGTAGACGTTGAAGAAGAAGCAAAGAATTTCAAGAGGAAGCTGTAGGGAAGAAGTTGGGCATGTCTCCCTCTCTTGAAACTCTCCAAACCACCATCCCGCACCCACCTATCCTATCACTATAAATTTCTCCCCCCCTCTCTCTCCCTCTCTCTCTCTCTGAGTTTTGCTTTGCTGTGACAATTCACATACCTACAAAGCTAGTAAGCTACTAATAATTTCTAAATAAAATAATATAATCACTCCACCACCACTATCACCACCTTCTTCTTTGCATATTGTTGCTTTTTTTTAATGCATTTTCTAACGTTTTCTTTTTTCCTTAAGCTGGCCCACCTATCCCCACCCCAACACGCCCTTACTCTTTTGGCTTTATTCATAGCCGCCGTTCACTGTCCATTCCATACTCCACTATGTGTATTGGTGCACTTAATTAGCTCAACCGTCCCTGTACTCTCACGATTTTCTTAATGCCATCCCCACAATTAATTTTCTGAATCCAGACTGCTTTCATGTGGGTTCCACCTTGTCAGTAGCCCTCTCCTTAGACTGGAGTAGACGTGATTTCATATTTTCCTTTCTTCTTCATCATCAAAGAACAAAAAAGACAGAATTTTTTTTTTAAAAAAAAAAGTAGCATAACAATCTGGCATTTCTCGTCCAAGATCAAAGGAAATGGTAATCAACGAAATGCAACAAGGTCGCTCATGTCATGACATCGTTCTGTTATGATGGATGAATCTACTCTTTGTTGTACCATTTCTTTAATGAAAGTTGTGGGAAGTTGTTTTCTTTTCAAGTAAACCAAAATGCATATAGAACAAATAAACTCAAATCACCATTCACACTCTCGCTTCCTTTATCTTCTTTTTAGAAAAAAATCACATAAAACTACATCTTTCTGATCTAGATATTAGATACAACATCAAAAAAATCAACCCATCACCTTAACCTTATCAACAATGTCCTCTACTCCATCATTGTCCATCCAAAAAAATATATCAATTGAAATAAGCATCAAAATGACCATCTTCTTCGTACAAATATGGAGATGAGCTTTCACCAAGCTATTATAAAATTTAGTTTCCATGACAAAGTTTATAAGATATTTTTCAAATTTTAGAAGAGAAAGATAGCAGCCTTGAAAGTGGCTAACCATTTAAGATTTTTTTACAGCAAAGATATCTTTGAACTAGCATGCATGTTAGTCAAGAAGACTAAGTATATTTTTAGATGATCTAACATGTTGTATTAAAAAAAATTAATAAATTCTGATGAGTTTCGGTTTTATAATTTAATCATCGGACTAACTCTTTATGGTTACTATTCAAGCCTTTCTTATTAGCGTTTTTTTTATATAAAAAAATTACCATGATCATCTTGTAGTTTACTCAATTTTACAATTTACTTTCATTATTCAAAAATTATAAACAACATCTTGAGCTTTATAAGTTCATAACATTTTACATAACACCAAAAAAAATCAACAATAAAATCATTGACGCATCAAATTAATGAAAAATCCACTATAAAAAATTCAAATATTCACACATCAAAACACACACAAGCGCCAACCAAGAAACACTATCATAATTCTTCAAAATTCTCCATCAATCCAACTGCTAAAAATTCTTGAACTCAACTACTAAAAACTATTCAACCCAATTGCTAAAAATTCTTCATCTCATCTGTAAAAATATATCAATTATAGTGCTAAGATTCCAATAACCAAACAATGGCTAAAATTTGAAAACTGCATTGTTTGACCAATAGAGATATCATCTTGATCTTAAGGTCAAATTTCTTTATCTTGTATTTTGTGTTATCTTGATTTTTCTTCATATAAGGATACGCCACAACCTTCATCATCCATCTATTGAATCCAAAATGCATTATAGAAGATCAACAATAGTTTTCTAAATGCTCAATCAGACAAAGTACCAAGTAGGAATGATCAAATAAAAAAAAAAGATCAGGGTTCTTTGAATATGAATGTCATACGGTGAATTGATTAGAGAAAATCATATTGCAAAATCTAGAGTTGGTAGACATGTCATGTGCCTTTTATTTTTTAAATAAACATAAAAGCAACGCAACAAACAATAAACATTTTTATAATATATAAGATAGATGGTGGCAAACAATTCAACATGTTTAGCTTAGTCACCTTGATATTCTCTATAGTTTTTAAACCTAACTTGATAATTGACCTGGGAAAAATCATGGGTCATGTGGGTTGACCTAAGTTAACACAAATGAAACCCGACTTGGCCTAGGTCCCGTGTACCCATATATCAATATATTTTATGCAATCATTTAACATACATATCAATCTATAATACTTGAAGCAATATATACCTAATAAGTGTTCAAATTCATTTAATTTTTATCTTACTACCAACTTTTGAGTCCATTTAATCCATATTTGAAATTTGTTCTAACTATTAATCTCAGGCATATATATTATCTCACTAATACAACTTACAAAGTCAATTTAATCACACTATACACAAATTCAACATTCTTCTTTCCTATATATGATCAGCTCTCTTTAATGAAAAATCCTATGCTCTTTTCTTTAATTCATTTCATTTTTCTAATTCATTGAGCCTTCACACAACCATCATAGCATCTATTTGATTTTTATCATATTTATTCATCATAATTTTTTCCCAACATACCACAATTAATACTTTCTTCACATGTAAATAATATACAATTTTCAGCACAACTAAAAGGTCATTTTAACATAATCTTCCATTCATATGCATCACAAGGCCACACATATTCATAAGTCTTAAACAAATTCCTATCATTTGCTCATTATCCACCTATGGCCGATTCTATGAGAAAGAGTTCTTCCTTGGTTTATTTCAAATTTTCCTATAATCTTTTTTTTTTTTTTTACCATTCTCATGCTAACATAATTGATTTTCTTTAACATAATCATTTCCTAACATTTCTCAAGAACCATAGAATCCAATTTTAAGGGTTTTCCATTCTTTCTTTCTTAAGTAAATAAAACAACAAACTAGTTAATAAAAAAACCATACCAACCAAGTTTTAAGTTTGGTTTATGGGTTTCTTATCAAAACTTTTATCCTCTCCTTCTCCTTTTTCTTTCAAGGTTTCTTGTTTCTCTCTCTAGTCTTAGCTATTATCAAGCCTGTACTTCTCTATCTCTAGTACTTCATGAGTTTTTTTCCTATTATGTTCACTCTTAATATTTCACAACTCATCATTAGAGAGCATGACCTTAAATTTGTTAAGAAACATAAGGGGAAGATTATGTTCTACTCTCTTAGCTATTATCGGCCCTAAAGAGGAAAAGATAAAAGAATTTTCGGCTTAGTTACCAACTTCCCCTTACTTAATTCCTCAATTATTTATTTGTTATAGACTATTTGGTCAACAATACTATTTTTCAAGGCCTTTCCAAACTCATATTGCCATGAGATTTTAACTTAAGATAGAAAAATAGGTCTAGAGACTCATCATAAAATTTCAGTCTGATCCAATATTCGGATTGAGAAATATGCTTAATATCGTAAAACTAAATATTCGGTAATTTTACGTCAAAAATCTGAATTTACTACCTATACGTTTCATTTGGTTTGAGAGGAAGGGAAAAAAAAAAGAAAATTTTGTAAGAACTCATTCGCTCTTCTTAAGAAGGAGAGGGAGATAACTTTTTCCTCTAATTATAAAAATATTGTTAGTTTAATTCCTCGTATGTATTCTTATACGATCCATGCATTTTTATTTTTCTTGTTTAGATTTAAATTGTTAAGGTTTTCCGCTAATTTACCTGGAATTTTTCTACATCTCATAATAAAAATTTCCACTAATTTTCTTATTTTTCAGTTGAGAAGTACACTATTAAACATGGATTTAAAAGTTTGAGCTTGAGTTTAAATCCCGGGTCACCCAGGTCACGGATCAACCCACTAGATTAGGTCGGGTTTTAAAATAACGATATTTTCAAATTTTGTAACTATCCTCGTGTATTAATCACGTGCTTCTGGGTTGCGAACCATTAAGGTGACTCTATCTAGAGCTTTATCAACTCTGACAAATTTCTATTTGCGGTATATTTGCAAAAAATCATATTCATCTACTTTCTCAATTTTTAGTTTAGCATCTCTAAACCAATATGTTTCTGTCAGAAGTTAAAAAATTAAAATTCTTCCTGATTTGAACAAAGTTAATATAAGCTGCAAAACATAAATTAAACATGTTATAGAAAAATATTTAAAAATTAAGGTTCTGTGAATAGTAACCATAATTTTTAATTTGGGGATTTTTTAGGGTTTTCAAGATAACAATATTGATTGTTTTCCCACTAGCAAAAAAGCCTCTAGGATTCTGAATATCGATGTCTAAACAAAAAAAAAATTGATTTTTTTCTAGTTTTTAAGCTCAGGATCTACAAGTTCAATAATTAAAATTTTAGGCTTTTTAGTTAAGTCGAGATATAAAACCTATATTCTAATGAGATAAAAATATTTAACAAAAACTATTATTGAAGTCTCGATTTAAAAAAAACAATTAAAACATATCTTTTTATTGTTTTGTTCTAAACGATAAATGTTAGAGAGATGAGGAGATTCCAAAAGTTGGTGATGAGAAGAGACAATTCATTTCTAAGATAATTGACGATAAACAATAAAATTTGTAATTTTATAATCGATTTAGGTTTAGTTCAGACTCTCAAGAGAGAGAATTTTGATTCTGAAAAGAGAGAAGTCGGAAATTGAAGAGAGGGAAGGTTTATGATGTTGTTTGGTTGTTTTTCTAATATAATATATATGGTTTTATTTTGGTCATTTAAATTGATTTGAAAATTTTTTTGACTGATAATGTTTTTGTAATTTTGAAAAAATGGAGGTAGGATGTAAAATTAAGTAAACTATATAATAGTCATGGTAAGTTTTTTCTTTTTTAACTTGAGAATTTTAGAGACATATTGCATAT
>Ga0307517_10012330_pt1 | contig 11744 bp, 19 predicted proteins | sample 23_EM_MG_FD_194515 | JGI IMG/M metagenome (GOLD analysis project Ga0307517, IMG submission 194515) | Populus trichocarpa ectomycorrhiza microbial communities from riparian zone in the Pacific Northwest, United States - 23_EM | ecosystem: Host-associated > Plants > Roots > Unclassified | place... | reverse complement strand
GCGATCGCAACCAAATTCGCAGGGGATCGATGTCGATGAATCTGTCGAGGATACTTGGATCGGGAACTTTTGACCGTCAACGACTAGATACACAAGCGAGAGTGGAAATATACTTACAAGAGTGAGCGCTTACGTAGCGATAATGCATTGCCTTTCCACCCGATAAAGTAATGTCGGAGAGATGGTTGTCATACCAAAGGTCCAGCCGGTTCTCTGGTCTAATTTGTGAATCGCACGGTGCTGGTAATTTTTGGGACCTTCTCCGCTTCAGTGGTGGCCGTAATGCTTAAAGCTAACTTGTGGTTCCGCCTGCATCATATCTGGCTTTGGAGGATCTGTCACAACGTAAAAATAGCGGAGGTGAGTGTGAGGATGTGGGAATACACCTGTTGCAGCCTTGTGTAAAGGCTAGTATTTGAACAAAGTTTCCCGCAGATAGCCCGCCGTTGAGCGCGGGACATTACCAATATCCGAGTCAGTTGCGCTCCTTGCTTTCGTGGACTTGTCCGAGAAACAGGTTACCAACGGATCGTTCTCCGTGCACAACTTTTGTATATTTCCGGGCTTGCACATACAGGTGTCCACCCCGCGCACAGGCCGTCTACTCGCAATGAGCATTCCAGTCTGGGAGGATAGAAATCTCGAGATCCAGCCCCGCCCCCGCTCCTCTTTCCCCCGGAATGGTGGGGATCATGGTCGCGGCGCCGGTCCTTCTCACACCTTTGTAATTCTTGGGTAGGCGGAACTCGAAGTTCGCCAACAGCTCGATGAGAATGGTCTGTATCGCGATAACACTAAACTTCCATCCTGCGGAAGGTCAGCACAAATAGCGCGGGTGGAATCGAGAGGAAGGTGTTCACCGATGCAGGCATGCGGACCGTGGCCAAAAGTGATCAAGTTGCTGTAGACGCCGACCAAGCCAGGGAGATCATCTAGCCTATTGTCCAACCACCGATCGACGTTAAATTCGTGGGTGTTTTCACCGAAGATGCTCGGTAGCCTATTGTAACCCGGGACGTTGATCCAGATGTTCTGGCCGTTTGAGACCGGGATCTCTGTGATTGACCTTCCGTCTGGAAGTTTGAGTGGCTGTGACAAGGGAATCACTTCGTCTTCGACTGCCTGCCTGGCGCCCATGAACGCGACTGGATGTACTCTCAACGTTTCCTTTATACCAGAAGGTGAGGACATTGTCACAGGCGTTCATGGTGAAGCTGTGATATACTTTGGTTACCGCGGCGAGCAGTGGCATCTTCTCATAATGACTAAATGGTATCTCGTCTGTTCCGGCACTTTCCGAGACATCGCGTCTGGCTGCCAGAATCTCATCACGAACTCGCCTCTGGGTTTCGGGACTCTTGGCTAGCTCCCAGAGGGCGAACGCGAGAGTGGATGCAGTATTGGTGTCTGTGAGAGAGCGGCGGTCAGGTGCGCCGGGTTTTCAGCCAGCGCATGGAACGTACAGCCAGCAAAGGTAATCGTGCTACGTGCTCTCGTATGAGCGGTTGAAATAATACCTGATAAACGCTGGACCTACGTGATTCCGGCATTGATTTCTTCATCCGACATCCTCTGCTGTTTATCCTCCCTGGCATTTGCACGTAGGAGAAGCGAAATAAGGTCCTTACCACCCTCCAAGCCTTTCCTCATATCGTTCCGTTTTTCTTTTATCACCTCTGCGGCTATAGCAGTGATGGTGTTGCGGGTCTGCTTGATGTACTTGTACTTCTTGGTCGGGAGTTGAGGCATCATTTCGATAATCTTCTCTGGGAGGTGCTCTGCAACGAAGGAGACAAAAATCTGGGACTTGGAGTTGTTCCCTAACGACTGGGCCCTGACGGAGAAATGGAGTTAGTGGCTTCAACCACAGCCAATAGACCGAATCGACGGTTCCAATGCAACCACCAAGGTACCTAATAGTCGTGATCGCGAACTCACTCGAGATTTTTCATCACCTCTTTTAATTTGTCTTGTTTATCGTCGAGAGCACCGAATTGGTGTTCGAAGACGGCTGTTTGCAAGGATGAGGTGGATGAGGGACAGTAAATGAGGGGGCAACTTACCGTCACCGGTAAGGTCCAAGGTCACGCGCCTAGTATAGTCGTAAACATCCATTTGGAAACTCTGGCGGTTGGAGTCTCCAGCAATCTCTCGCTTGAGTAGCTGAACCAGCTTAGATACGATCGGTATCAGCGTGTTGTGTCGCAACTGGTGGGGGGACGGACCTTTTGGGTGTGGCGAATAAAAACGGGGAAGAGATTCCGTAACTGAGGGGAGCCAAAAGCGGGCCGCATGACTTTGCGCTGTCTCTTGTGATCATCGACGTCGACCACAGCGAGCCCAGGCCCAAAGAGCATCTTGAGCAAATTTCGACTGTGCCTCTGGCGGACGAACGAGTGCGGGTTCGCATAGACGTGTTGAATTGCCTTAGGATCAGAAACCATAAGGTACTCCTCCTGAGAAACCAGGTCACAAACCACGATAGGTCAGAGTTGAAAGTTACGTACTCCGAGGAGGCCGTGAACCCTGAACACCTGTCCGTACTCCTCTTGCCATTTGAAGTGAGGTTCGCCGGCCTCTCTGAAGTAGAGATCTGTGAGGTTTCCGAAAAACGAGTCGCTCTTCTCCGGGCCAGGGATGTATGAGATGGAGATGCGTTTGTGTTGACGGCAGATCAAGCAAAAGAAGCACACGACCGCGACCACTGCGACTGCATGCAAGAAAGGGGCACGGGGGACACTTTCGAGTAAGGCCGGGGTTGCCATCTTGAGGGGTGAGGTGAATGAATAATATTTTCGAGTATTTATACCTCAGAACTTCCGACACCCACGATATGGACTTCGGAATCTCCATGTGTGGGGCACGATATAAAGGTGCTGTTCATTGGAGGGGCGGCTGTTGCTGGCCGATATCTATGTATACATTGATATCGGCCCACGATACCAATCGATCGTTGTCCCATACACCACTTTGGCCGGATCCAGGGACTTACGGGGCAAAACCAGCGAGTTCTGGGAGTTTGCTCAGGCCAAGCGGACAGGTGATTGTATGGCCGCTACACAATCAGCAGAACGGCCCGGATGGCCATGAGGCACAATAAATAACGGCCGTTTCCGACGGTGGTTGGGTTGAATAGGAGACCGATAACTAAAAATAGTGGGTTTCCGAAAGCGTTGTCAACCGACGACCGAGAGGAACGGGGAATGTGTGGGAAGTTACCACGTCCTGACGCTGAAGATCCGTCTACCCTGCATCGAGGTTGGGAAATGCGTTGTTCCAGCGATTCAAGGCCTCCCAGGGGTGCTTAGATGTGACTCGAGCACCAGTTCCCCGTGAACAGCCACATCGTTTGAGTCATCCACGTTTAAGAACGGGAGAAATGCCAGAGACCGCATTGCCCGCACCCGATGTATGCCAACGCCCAAGTCCATTCAGTGCTGAACGTTTTCCCGTCACTTCGCGAAGCATCGTGTGTTGGACACCGGATATGTTCTGATCCCCGTCTGCAGGGATGAGTTCAGTTAAACAAAGCGAGATGGGTGACAAAGGGTTTGTTCTCCGCTGTGAAAGCCATTTTGGCCATGAGGGTGAACAATTGCCATGGGACGCGAGACGCACGTGACAGCTTGTGACCATTGCGGTCAATTGCCTTGAGGGCGATCAAACAAAATCTTCACTTCCACTCGCTGCTTCCACCAGATACGGCGTCGCTCTTCAGATGGATCTCGAGTCTCTGACCAGTCTATTTGCCACTACACTTAGCCCAGATCCCAACGTTCGCAAGGCGGGAGAACTGCAGATCAGAAAAGTAGGTCCCCGTCCGAGCTTCTGCAAGGTGGACAATCTTAACCAATATCATCAGATTGCTGGCCAGGAGGGTGTTGTAGCTGCTCTCCTGCAGATAATATCGACCGAGGGCGTCAACACGTTCGTGTTTGACGCGTCTTTTATCGTGCCATAAATGCTCATTAATGATATGATCACAGTGCTACTCGACAGGCGTGTGCCGTTTGGCTCAAAAATCGCGTCCACACCTGTTATGATATCGACCCCTCGGAGATTCGGGCGGATCGCACCCCGATTCCCCAGTCTGATCGTGACGCACTCAAGTCATCTCTTCTCCCTCTCCTTGCCTCCACCCCCTCCCGGCCCATCTCCATCCAAATCGCCGCCACTCTCAAGGACGTTGTCATACGCGATTTCCCTGAGAAATGGCCCAACCTATTTCCAACTATCAATAAGCTCTTGGTGAGCGGAGATATTCGTGAGGTTGTTGCAGGGTGCCAGGCCAGCTTAGAGCTGATAAAGGCTTTTGAGTACGTGGCCGCTATATTTTGGGAAAAACAATGTACCCAACTGATCCATGCTTCAGAGCTCGCCGAAAAGTACTCCCAGAACTTTTACCGCAGCTCTTGCCTACCCTCGTCAATATCGCGGTTCAGTCCTTGTCATCTCCGCCCGCCGGGACCTCTCAGGAAATCCCCATGCTCCTTCACTACATCCTCAAGGCGTACATGAAGACCACACTTATTCAGCTTAGCCCCCACCAGATGAGTAACGAGAGCCTAGTCCCATGGGGTCGGTTATTCTTCCAGGTCATCAACCTCCAGATTCCCAAGGATGCGGTTCCCGCAGACGAGGACGAACGGGAACGGTGCGAGTGGTGGAAGGCCAAGAAGTGGGCGTATGCTACCCTTGGCCGCCTCTATCGACGATACGGTGATCCGTCCCAGCTCCCCAGCACCCTGAAGGAGGAATACGGTGCTTTCGCTGACAGTTTCGTGAACACCTTTGCCCCCGAGATCATGAAGGTCTTCTTACACCAAGTCGAGCTCTACGTCTCTGGCCAAGTCTGGTTGTCGAAAAAATGCCAGTATCACATTTTCAGCTTCTTCTCCGACTGCGTCAAGCCCAAGTCTACCTGGCACCTCATCAAACCTCACTTCGAGACCCTCGTCTCCTCCTTTGTATACCCCCAGATGTCCTTTACCAACGCCAAGGAGGAACTCTGGCATTCTGACCCCGTAGACTTTGTCCGCCAGCAAGTCGGTAAGCTTGGCTCTACGCCTACTGGCTTGTATTTCAGACTAACCACCTCGCAGATGATGGCGATTATTTCGATACCCCTCTCGTTGCCGCAACGACCTTCCTCATCCAATTGGTGAAGAGTCGAACGAAAGTTACTTTCATGCCAACTCTCACCTTCATCAACAACGTCCTGAGCTCGAACCCCAAGGCTCCTCAGAAGTACGGCGCTCTCAACATGACCGTTAGCCTTGCGCCCTTTATCATGAGGCACCCGGACGTCAAAGATAGCATGGAGCAGTTCTTGGTGCGGCACGTTTTGCCGTGTTTCAGTGCCCCCGAGCCATACCTCCACGCTGTGGCTTGTGAAGTGCTCTGCGCTGTTGAGAAGGTTGGCGTGAAGTGGTCGAATGAGCAGGTCCGCAGAGCGACTCATTACGGGTGACCACCAGCTAACCCTCTCCACAGAATCTTCACCCCCATTTCACCGCGGTTGCCGCCGCAATGTCCCACGACGAGTTACCCGTTAAGGTCCACGCTATCTTGGCCCTGACTCAGATGATCATCGTTCACGAATCGAGTCCGTATTTTGATCTCGCATTCTGTCACTCGCTAACATCTCGGCATGTAGTTCGCAACGCCGTCGCCCCACAGATCGGCAAACTCGTACAAGGTGAGAACCGTTGCACCTCTCTGCGTGTTGCGGACACTTACCTTCGTTCAGACCTTCTTAAACTTTGCGATGAAACTGAGCTGGAATCCTTGAACTCCAGCCTGAAGGCTATCGTCGCTTATTACCAAGAGGAATTACTCCCGGTTGCGGTTGACCTTACTGTTCGCCTGGTACGTGATTCCTCGATGTCCAGAGACTCTCACCCACCTCGAGATTGTAGTGCGATACATACTTGAGGTTGGCTGCAGAAGTCGCCTCGAAGAGCGGGGAAACCTCGGATCCTGATACCAGCAACCCCTTCGAGTTCGATGGCGGAGAGGACAAGGAGATCGCCGCTATGAATATCGCACAGACCATCGGGACGGTCATCTCCGCAGTCGAGACCTCTCCCGAAATCTTGGCCCAAGTGCAAGACGTGATTGCCCCGATTGTTGTTTTCACCTTGGAGAAACAACTTATCGGTGACTATTTTACATCGGAACCTCAAGGAACTTCAATAACATTTTTTGGTTGTTACAGATCTATTTGACAATATATACGAACTCATCGATAGCACGACTTTCAAGCTGCGCAGGATCTCTCCAAACTTGTGGACAATCTTTGAGCTGACTTACCAAGCCTTGAAGACCCATGCCATCAACTGGATTGAGGGTCAGTGCAAGATACCACTCTCGCTTCCCGGCCCGCCGCTTATATATCCGAAATAGAGATGATTCCCACCCTCGACAACTTCCTCTCTTACGGCTCGGACGTGTTCAAGTCAAGGGCGGACTATAGAAACATGATTGTCGACATCTATACCACCGTGTTGAACAGTGACAGTCTTGGAGAGAACGATTTCATCAATGGATCCAAGCTGGCTGATTCCATCCTCTTGAACCTTCGGGGCCACGTTGACGATGTGAGTGGTTCAGTTCAGACCTTAGTAACAGGGGCTCACATTGTCCGCAGTACTTGCAAGTCATCGTTAATACCACTTTGGCCCACTTTGACTCAGCAAAGACCAACAAATTCCGTTTGGCCAACCTCGAAGTGTTGATAAACTGCGTCTTGTACAACCCCGTCGCTGGATTGCACTTCATCGAGGCTTACAGCCCTGGCATGGCTCGTACCTTCCTTGACCGGTGGTTCACAGCCATCAAAACGGAGAACGGCCTTCCAAGGGTATACGACAAGAGGCTGACCATCATCGCCTTGAGTGCTTTGATGGAGATGGAACACTCGACAGTCCCCGAACCGTTGAGAGAGGCCTGGAAAGTTATGGTCTCTGGAGCCTTGAAGGTTTTCGAGGGCTTGCCAAAAGCTGTTGCCGGTAAGTAACCCGTCTCCAAGACGCGGGTTTTCACTGCTGATGCACCACTTTCAGCGAGGAAAGAGTTGGAGGAGACATTCGAGGATGATGACGACTTCGAAGATGACGAAGAAGATTACTTGAACATGAACGAAGATGAGGGTAAGCGTGTTATTTGCTCAGACGGTCCATTGGCACTGATAACATCCTGCAGGTGATGTTTGGGACGAAGAGTCCGCCTACATGGAGGTGCTCGCTAAGGAGGTGAGTGAACGTGACACCTGTTTCATGCTCAGTACTGATGACTCCTGAACAGGGAGCACGCCTGCGTGCAATGAACGAGAAACGCGAAGGAGGCTATACAGGTTCTGATTCTTCGTCGGAAGAGGAGGAGATCGAAGAGGAACTCGGCTACTTCAGCCCCTTGGATACTGTCGACCCTTATCAAACGTTCAAAACCGCTCTGACAAGTTTGTGCCATTTACGATCCTTTGCGTTGTTTGCATTAATGCATTTCACAACAGACTTTCAGCACAAGAACCCCACAGCATACCAGGTCGCCACAACGTCGTTGGATGTAGAACAGCAGACCGCCTTGATGGAGGTGATGAAGAAGGTTGATCTCCCTCAGGTCCGGGCGTAGATGGCTGGGAAGCGAGATTGTATTCCCCGGATTGTGATTGCGATGGGCCTATCGTATTTGGTTGCGTCGATGTGTTGTCTCTATCGTTCCCGTTACATCTACTCGTGCACTGGTCTATATGCGTATTCTTGCGAACGTTCGATGCATACCCTCGGAACTCTCTACGACGTGTATGAAGTTGGCCTGGTGTCGTTCGGTGATGGTTCTGGAACCAGGATTCGCAATCTCAGCTCGACGGGAGATGATGTTTCTCCGAGTGGTCTATATCTCACAGCATCCATGCAAAAGTGACGTTCTCGGTCCCTCTTCCTCATCGCTGCTCGTTTGCCTCAACGGTCCCGAAAGGTTGAAGAGTTGAGTACTACAGCTTTTTGCGCCTCGAAAGGTAAACAACAAATTGGGCCGAGATGATTTCAACTTACAATTTAATGCGAGCCATCAAAATACCGACAGATCCGAACCGATGATCCGATGTTTTGAGACACCAGACCCCTGAAATGCTGACTTCGGTCATTACCTAGGACCGCTACCACCCATGACCATCAGGATGGCAACAGATTCTCCACCTCTGCTGATGCTGAGAACGAACGGTGGAGGACTTTGGCTGCACGTCCCCAATCAGGATTAGCGACGACCGCAAACCCGGGGAGAACGAGTGACCTGGAGTCCGAGGAGAAGTCTGGAGGATCATTCACTCCTTTCGTCGGCATTGTCCTGTGCCAGAGCACCTCCGAACCCCCGAAACAGTGCTGACTACTCTGCTGGAACCCGGGTGGAAGGCCCCACTTGACTCAGGACCGTGTCACTTATATGTCGGCGAAACTTGCCCACCGTCCCCCGTTCCACATCAGTCAAGTTCAATAGGAAGCGGCAACAAAACGGCCCTTCAACAGACACCGACGTCGACGTCGAAATGGATTTGGAATCTAATGAACGAACCTTGGCCTCTGAATCCATGACGTTGGGTATCTCAGAAGACCTGCTGTCGGGAAAAAAAGAGGATGAAATCGAGACCAGCCCAGTCGACCCCATATCCGATGCCGGTGATTACACAGATGGCGGGTTCGCTGCTTGGTGTGTCGTGTTGGGCGTGAATCAATTTACAATTTCCTCATCTTTCCGATTTTGCTGATAAAAGTTCGGTCGTGTAGGCTATGTGTGCCATTTTCTCGACGTAGGTTGCGTTTTACAAGCTCATTGCTGAATCGCCGACTTACCTCAGACGATCCTCACAGATTCGGTCTCGTCAACGCTTGGGGAGTGCGTGCACTCTAGACCATTCTGCTCGTTGATGTCACGACTAACTGCTCAAACAGGTATTCCAATCTTACTACGACCGAGTCCTCATACCAGAGACCCCAACTTCGACGATGTGAGCGTGCAATTTTTCATCCCGGACTTTCCGGTCTTCGATCTAATGCCCGAGCGCCAGCGCGTGGATCGGTTCTATTCAGGTATGACGGCCCCCACCCACCCCATAGCGCTGAGCTCACGCGCACACAGTATGCTCTGGTTTTCCTCCCTGGGCTCATTGCGGGCAGGCTTTGTGACCTTGGCTACTTCAAGCGCACCTTGTTCATCTCCAGGTCCGTATCATGGGGTTTTGTTCCGTAAGACGAGCATCGCCTGACCCCAAAACCGACATTGGCAGCGTGATCCTAGTCTTAGCGACCGTTGTCACGGCGGAATGCAAGGAGTTTTGGCAACTCCTCCTTTGCCAGGGTCTCCTGACCGGGGTTTCCTGTGGAATGGTCTTCGGTCCACTTCCTGCCATCATTTCACAGTGGCTCAAGAAAAGGAGATCACTGGCGTTTGGTATTGCCGCCACCGGATCGTCACTGGGCGGAACAGTCATCCCGATTGCGGCCAGCAACCTGATCGAGCTCATTGGGTATGTGAGTGTATTGTGTGTGCAATGAGCACGGTCAACGGGTTTCTTCAGGTTCAAATGGGCAATGCGAGTCATTGCCCTGATCCAACTCTTCATGCTCGCGATCGCGAACTTGGTAAGGAATTTCGTGTCGTGCTCAATTGACATTCACTTGATAAAACTACCCCCAGGTTCTCAGGCGTAGGTTTGATCCTCCCCAACAGACTGGCCCCTTCTTCGCTTGGCACGATTTCAAAAAAGCTGCATTCAACGTGTACACCTTCTCTGGGATTCTCAACTTCCTGGGCCTCTATACGCGTAGGTTCCGTTACCCTTTTCCTACCACCATCTCGCGACTAACGTGAATTTTTTCAAAGTCCTAACCTACATTGACCTGAGCGCGACCAGGGTTGGGATCTCTCCCGAATTCGCTTTCTATTTGACCTCCATCACGAACGCCGGGTCAGGCCTAGGACGGATTTCGTCTGGAGTCCTCGCTGACAAACTTGGGGCGTTGACTGTAACCGCCCCGCTGACGCTCCTGTGTGCAATCATGACATATATTTGGCCATTCGTCATGACAAAAGAATCCCTGATCGGCATTGCGATCATTTATGGATTATGTTCTGGTGCATATGTTTCATTACTTCCAGTACCCGTCGTGATGATGGGCGACATGCACGATGCCGGGAGGAGGACAGGAATCAGTATGACGGTCATTGCGCTTGGAGCGCTCGCTGGACCCCCGATTTCTGGCGCCATCGCCCAAGCAACGGGCGGTTTCAAGGCTGTCGGCTACTACGCAGGTACCACCCCAGATCCCCCCGCCCCCCACTCTTGACGCCTTACCAATGTGCCCTCTCTTACTTTCTCTCCCCCAGGATCGTGCATTCTTGGAGCCGTCGTATTCCTATACCTCACGAAATACCTGATGATCGGCAGCTTACGCGGAAAGTTCTAACGCCATGATTGAAGGGACGACGGGGTCCCTTTGCGTCCCCAACCTATGGCAACGCCAATACTCTTCGGAACTCACACTACCAATTGGGTGACACCGATCCGCCCTCTTTCGCGCAAGCCGACACCTGCACAAAACAAATCCATATTCCCGATTTTATACCACTCAAGATACCTCATCCGACGACCACACGTTCTTGATCACGAACCCATTTACCACCCGCTCCTCATTCTCCTCATTCTCCCCCACATAGAATACACCTCCACACATACGACTATCGCCAAAACCTTCACACCTTATGACGCGCATTGGAAATCCACCCTGTGTTGTAATGCATATCATAAAATGTTGTCATCTTGTTTTCTTGTTTTCCAGTTCGTAATTGTACAATACGGTACGAGGAGGCAGGAGATATAGATCCCCTTTGTTCAAACCGGCTCCACATCCTCGGATTGTACTGCTCGCGACCAGCTCAAATCGGTGTTTGCGGTTCGTCACCTCGTTTTGCATTGCTGTGCCATACATCGGAACCTTTGAAAATTAAAGGAAAATATGCTCCCAGGTGTCTCCTTGCATATTTCAGTTCCTCCGTGCTCGTCGGCTGCCTCGTGATACAATCAGACCACTCTGTGGGCGCGGCACACAAAGACACCGCGATGCATAGTCCCATAGAAACCACGACAGTCAAAGTTGACCAATACGCATCGATTGAAGGAGATACCGGTGCCTGATGGTACCACCTACAATCGTCAGGAATGGAAGGTCACTCAGGACATCCATCGACCCACTGAGAATCCGAACCCCTGAGGACTTCATTACTCCGCATTGTTGACGCGAGTATCGGGTGGGCGGAGGACAATATCCATTCGTCCTGTGGTCGTGGATTGGGGATTCGCCGTCTCCCGTAGTCAATTTTGGAGCTTTCGGACCTGCTGTATCCCTAGAGGTATGTTGACCTGCGTTGTGTGCAGTTGGATGGAGTGGCTAGCCAGGGAGGTGCAAACGTGAGTCGAAACCTTCAGTCTTTCTTCCCAAAGAGCGGCACACCAATCCATCTCCTCTTGAGCGCGAATTCCTTCCCCAAGTTACCCTTGTCTGATAGCTTGACCCACCTCCTAGGCCGCCCCACGCATCATCTGCCGCGAGCAAAGATTCGACCTGAGCCGCACGTACCGCATCGTCGATGAAGCTCTTACCAAGGAGGAGAGCCTCGTGGCAGATGGGTGCAGTGGGAGGAGGTTAAAAAGTATCTCCTTCCTGGCCATCGCCTGTTCCGCTCCGCTT
>Ga0307517_10012329_pt1 | contig 11745 bp, 18 predicted proteins | sample 23_EM_MG_FD_194515 | JGI IMG/M metagenome (GOLD analysis project Ga0307517, IMG submission 194515) | Populus trichocarpa ectomycorrhiza microbial communities from riparian zone in the Pacific Northwest, United States - 23_EM | ecosystem: Host-associated > Plants > Roots > Unclassified | place... | reverse complement strand
TGTCAACTTGTCGTGGACGAAAGTGGCAAACACTGACAACTCACTCCGCACGAATAGTCAGAAATTGCTGCCAATCATGCTCCATAACCTCTTGCCTCTGGTATGCCGCTTCGAAATCTGAAATGTGGCGCTTCATCTCTGCGACCTGTTGGGCGTGCATATTCTCATGGCGCGATGTGAATCCAGTACCAGCTGCATAACCAGCTGCGGCTAGTGCGAAACCTCCACCGACAACGGCTGCGCCGAATTCAGCCATCGGTGGATGGGAGTATGCCGACTCCAGGTAGGGGGTAGGCGTCCAGGAGTGATCGATGAGGTCTTGCTAAGGCTGGGCACGTGTATAGCACATTGTATACATATTAATAGTATCGGAACGCGAACGCGTCAAAGTGCCGTAATGGTTTACAACTGGAATTACCTGTGTGTGTGGAATCGAGTAATTGGATTCCTACTACTTCATCAAGTAATCCTCGTTCGTTCTCATGATGTTTTCGTAATATAATGGGTAGCAAGAGACATATTTTGAATGAACCGTGACTACGGTAGCGGTGGAGAGTAGACGGCGCGAGGAATGGGCCGTCGAGTTTGGTGAAGCGCTGGGGATCCGGGTGGATGAACTATCGGTCGTTGGTTGAAAATATGTAGATTTGTCGGGATGTTTTGTCGGGATGTTGGCACTCGAGAATGGATGCGGACGCGTATAACTAGATAAACTGTGAGCAACTTCTTCCAGGATAATAGCGTTAGGAAGGCACTGACCAAGATTTCAAGAGATCAAGAAATTAACCTGACAAGAGTTGAGAAAAACCGACGAAGTAACATTACGTTCACTAACACGAATATTGCAATATCCTGGTTTTTAGAGGCCAAATTCTTCAAGTCCTGTTTCTATGCGATCGATGCTGTGAATGGGAAGTGTATCAGCTTTCAGGTTGAATGAAGCGGTGCATAGCGTGGATCTCACAACGCTCCCAGCTTATCCTTGGCGACAACATAGACCTCTATCATCCAACCCATCATCACTTCAATGCCATCGATTTCATCACTGCGCTTTCGTGGGGCTCGGCGTAGATCTTCAAACACAGGTGCATTAAATTGGCGGGGCCACCGCGCTCCAGCAACAACATCTTTGATCGTCGTCTCCCGAGGAATTTTGAATAGTCTCCCACGAGAAGACATCATGATTAACACACCATCTCTGTCGTGCGCCATCGCTGAGGGTAAGCTTGCCCTGTTGACGGGGGTACGAGAAAAAGTTGCTATGGAGATGAACAGGCCGTCAATGAAAGACCCGATTGTTTCGTTTTCGGACACGGGATTCTCTTGGCGTGTCGAAAATGGAGTCTGGTTATTGGGGTTGGGAAAGTAGTATGGTGCCCGGATAGTTACTGGAATTGAGATTGGCGTTAGGTTGGGGTCAGATAAATGACGGTTAGGCTTGGAGTCCAAGGTGTCGAAGGAAATCGTCATGGATTCTGTGTCAAAATCGGGGCCAAGGCGTTCTTGCACGTCTTGTGGGGGTAAGGGGAATGTTGCACGGTAATCTTGCCGAAGGATGAAACCTCGGGCCTGTAAGGCATTGTTAAATCTCGGCTAATAAGAAGTATGGACGTCGCACTTACATCAATGGCGCGCATGAGCTCATCCCTCCGACTCCGTTCGCTATCATCACCAGCAGCTTCTCTACGATCAAGATCCTCCTTTAACTTCCGCTCTTCACCTGATATCTCTGTCCCTATTCCCCCCACGGTGTTTGCGAACTGGCGATAATCCGCTTGCGCTTCGTCATACCTTGCCATAGTATAAAGCAGTTTCGCTCTGCGATAACAGCATTTGGCAGTGAGAACTTTGGGTGAGTCTTGGTTTGTACATTGCGGTGAAAGCGCGTCGTTGAGATCCCGCAAAGCCTCGTGGATGACCCCATATACGATGAAGGCCTGTGCTCGATTAGCAAGGAGTATCCGACGCATTTCTATTGGAATAGTGGCATCGACAGAATCCAGTCCTTGCGTATATAACTAAATAATATCCAGTGGTGAAAAAACCATATGACCTTTGAACGAGGCTCACCTGAATGGCCTGTCGATACTTCTTGCGCCTGAACTCGCCATTCCCAAGCTCTTTCAAGGAGGCAACTATATATTAGAAGTCAGCCAAGTAGTATTCGTACCCAAAAATGCGCGTACTCTTCGACGACGACATTGTTGGAAAAGGAGACGATGTGATGACGATATGTCTAGATCAAACGATGACGACATTAAGTGCATCGATTGTAACCAGAGATGCCAAGTTGCTTACAACAAGTTGATATGCTTTATTAAAGCAGCAAAATTTATAAGACGATGGAGCCACGGATTGCAGTCCTGACTAGTGACTGTCGATGGGTAGAATAAACGGAAGCAAGAACCAAGCAAGAACGAGGGCTTGTGGCGTAAGCCGGAACCTATAATTAAGTAATACATTTATAGATTAATCTCACGCATATCCTAGATAAGATAAGATGATAATATGAGATCAGTTCCCAAGCGCGGAACGTCAGCTACCATCCATCTATTCCCACATTCCTGGACGCTCGGAATAGCTAAAAAGATTGAAATAATCTCTGTGCTCTCATCTTACCTCTGCAACTTGTGGAGACCGAGAATAAAATCCGAAATGTCATGGGGCCAAAATTCCCGGATCATGTTTAGACTCCGCAGAGGACATCCAGTGTGAAGCGAATAGCGCATACGTCCTTAACCTTTTCCTCATTCCTCTTTTGTATTCATACACGACTCTCATATATGTATCTGCCCTTGCGTTCTCTGATCAGAAAAGTACGACTTGTTTTGATAGGTCCCAGCCCACGCGGGTGAGAGCAGCTAAAGGACGAACAGGGTGAGTCACTGACTTATTTTTCAACGAGATCGAGAGATAGATACTTCTGACTGATTCTTCCATCGGGGGTGGTCCGCAAATGCAGACTAATGCATCGTGTCGCGGACCAGGCAGATGAGAAATCAACATATCATCGGTGATGCGCCCTGTCGAGTAACGCCAGTCCTCGGGGAGAGGTTTGCCAGTCAGGCTGTAATGGAGTTTGAAATGTGAGTCGTGTTCTAGCGCTAGCCGATCAAGCTCTTCTCGACACAGGATGTCGTCCAGGAATCGATTGACATCCAAGACCCACACCTTTGTGTGATACCCCAGCGGATCGGTTAGAATCGCTCGGAGGACTTGAAGAATTGGCGTTATCCCACTCCCCCCACAAACCAGGCCGATCTCAGTGATCCGCCTTTCTTCGCCATGCATCGAGGCGATTCCTTCACCCTTCCAGATGAAATGTCCAATGGGACCTTTGAGTTCCACTGCATCGCCTACGACGAGCTGTGAGAAACCGACTGTCATGCGCCCTCCTTCGGGAAATTCGGCGCTTGGGTAATAAATTCTTTTCGTCGTGAGTCAGAAATCCTATATCAAGCTAGGCTGATACTGAAACGTACTTGATGAGCAGGTCTATGAACCCTTTAGCGTTTCTCTTTGAGAGTGGGGTGTAAGCTCGTTGCACCACCTCTCCCTGGACGATCTCGCTCCTCTCTTGGTGGGCAACCCTTCTTCGCAGGCGGACGTAGACATGCTGGCCGAAAGGTAAACCTAACTCCTGCTCAGCGTCAGTAAGCTGGAATCGGAAGATCTTTGTATCCTTCGAGACATCTTTAATCCTCGTAAGTTTGACTTGCTTCCACTTCTTCGGGTGGAGGAAGGACCCGGACGTTTCTTCATCTTCGACTTTCTTACTGCTCAGGGTACCCACGAGGGTACCGATGTGGAAATCGGCGAGTTGTTTTCGAGCGTCTGCGCTGTGGATTGCCATAAAGTCCTCTGTCGCGTCTTCTCCGGCGACAAGCATGATAGACTCTGCACCCCCAGGATGACCTGTGAAGAACCCACTGCCGTTGTATACCTAAGAAAAGAAGGACGATGAGCAACTCCAACGGGATAAGCCATTCGAAAACCGTACCTCTCCACGCACGACGAACCATGCCTGTTCTTTTGCTTCTGATGACTCCAACTCTACGATGCTGATTTTACGATCAACCCCTTGTTTTGTCATGACGGTTTCGGCTTGTTTGGGTATCTCAACCTTGGAGGTCGACAGTGACGCCGGATCCGTAGAAAAGTTGGGTTTTGTGGGGTCCAAACCTTCATCTTTTAACCTCTGCATCCAACCGCCTGGTTGTGTTCCCGCCACTGCGTTGCTGGTTAGCTTGTATCTTGATATCAAAAGCCGAAAGGAAATTTACTAGTGGGATGCTCAAAGCGAAGCTTTTCGTCGCCCAGTTGGTGGATACACACGCGGAACCACCTGATCTCAAACGCTCAGCGCTCCTGACGGTTCCGCTGTGAAAATCACGCACCAGTTGTTCATCATACCTGTCGCGTTCCAGTACATGTCGCGGGGCTGTAAAACAAGGGATTCATCCATGCACCGCACCATAATGGCCCGACTCGCTTTCAACACGGAAATCTCGATGTCGAATGACCAGAAGCACCAACAGAAACAGGTGTCCGAGTCGGTCAAATCTAAGTCGCCATAGACAGGGTCGAAGTGAACCACCTCCCGGAAAAGGTCCTCGGGATAGGTTACGTTAGCGAGCCTCCACGTGTTGCCGTCATCTGAGGAGATTTCGACGCGAGTGACTCTGCGCCCACCGCCTGCGTACGCATAGCCCTTTACGGTGTACGTTGCGTTCGGCGCAAACTTGGCGGTCTCGAGGACCTCGTCGTGATCCGGAGATGCAATGGCACTGTTCGAGTTTAGCTCGCGGATGATGTATCTATCAATATTTCTCTGGGTCAGAAACTCCATTTCGGCAGGAAAATCTCGTATCTCACCTTGGATCGTACCACCATTCCTTCTCTGCGCGTGCTTGATCTGGGCCTAGAGGCATCGGCAGAACCTTGTTATCGTGAAAGTGCAGATGGTGTTGGCTTTCGATCGCAGATAACTCGATCCTTGATAGCCATTTAACAGATCTGCCTCCGATTTGCGATGGGACGACTAGGCGAAGTGGGAAGCCGTGGTCGGGTTCAAGCCTTATTCATAGGGTCATCAATTGACAGACAATCGGAGTAGAAGCGACCCTCTTACGGCAACCCGTTCATTGCCCACGCGAGCATCATCCCTTTCCGCTTATCTTGAGCCCAGCTCATGAGTTGACTGGAGTATACGCCGTGAACGATTCTGATATTTTGGATTAGGACTATGCATTGCTTACCTCGTCCCATAAGGTCCGTTCGGGAGATCGTCAATCCCTTCGAACACGACATGCTTTGCCTGGCGTGTGGGCCGAATAAATTCCAAGACATCCGCCAAATAAACTCCTGTAAAGAGTGCCGTTGATATGCCTCCTGGACCCCATGAGAATCCGAGCGATTTCTGCACGACGTTCTGCTCCTTGCGACGATTGCCTGCGCATATCAATGTTACTGGGACGGTCACCACCCTAAACATAGTTCGTAGATCTGCCAACGAGAGCGTTGCCGGATTCGAACACAATCTACCATGTATATTCGATTTAAAAATAACGGACGCTTAGCATAGAAGGTGGCTTACCCGTGGAGCCTCAGTGTCCACTTATCTGCCATCTTCTGGTCTATGATGGGAACCGCGCCATGGTTCCGGACGAAGAAGAGGCTGCTTGGGGTGATAAAGCCTTGAGCATATAAATCCCTGAGATTGGCTTCTGCGTTGAATGGATGCTTTCCTGTCAAGCGAACCATTCTGGGATCTCGAGGGATCCATGCATCGGGAGTGGCCCTTCCGAGTTCGATCATAGTTTAAAATACATGTAGGAAAAGAAAAGATAGACATACATGTCTCGAGTATCTATTTCGCTACATGCTTGCTCGTCAGGAATGCGTGGAAGATTCAACGAGGAAGGAAGTCCACGGGGTACCATGCGCTGCACATCGTAAACTGGGTTTCGTTGGACTAGCGATGGTGGGTAAAACGGTGTGGGCAATTGTACGTCAACGTCAACCTTTTCCGATGTTAAATTTGTCTGCTGATGGACATCGGACTCGACGGACGATGGGGACGTTGATGTTTCTGTTGACGTCGGTAGCTCGTCCGAAGACGAAGATGATGCTTCGTCGTCGGGAAGTGGGATATGGACTTTATTTCAGTTAGTTGATGCACAATAAGCAAACAGGAGGGCGGTACTAACGATAGTTCTGCTCTTTGAGCGACATGTCTACCAAAGAGAGCGGGTATTCAGTGCAACGACAGCTCAAGCAAGTAGTATATCGTTATATTTTTGTTTATTTTACGGTTCCGGTTGCCTTGTGGGCTTTTCTGTTATGGGGGTGAGGGTTGGCAATGTGGAAATCTCTCTTGAACCTCGGCCGAATAGCACGCCGCGATAAGCTACGCCATTTGTGCCCTTATCGTCGCACTGCGGCCGGGAGTTTCACGCTAATTTTGTACATATAAAGCTAGCGAAATCACTATCTTATCTTGCCAAGTTATCGCAAACTCTTTGTTTCCATTGGCTCGATAGGAAGAGTAAAATTACTCCATAACTGTCAATTCATAAGGGGGATCACTTGAAAGGTGGTGCGCCGCGGGAGGTCCTGAAGGACTTCGGAGGCGACATGGCTTGCCGATCTCGATTCCCGACGGACAGTGTTGCAAAGCTGTGAGAACGGAGTCTGTTCGATTTATGGGAAATTGTACTTAGAGCTGGCATTCGAAGACTATGCACCCTTTATCGTTGCCAAGGCAAGACGTCGACTGAGACAAGTGCCTTTTTTTTGTTCTTCAACTTGGCCAAGAGTAATTGGCCACCACTTTACCGCTCCTTGACAGTTTGACAGTAAAATGCAATTCAACCGACGGAGCCACTCAACAAGAATGACGATCTACGATAGCGTAACAGAAACCGAGGAATAGGTACATACTTAGAGATAAGCCATTATTTGATACGTGCGGAAGAGGATCGCCCACCGTGTGCATGGTATGTCGTCGCTATCTGGTCAGGCTGCCGTAAGTTCAGGACACTCCAGGCACTTTAAATAAAAAAAGAAGCTGAAGCCTGAGAGATTTGCTTTCAAGTTTGTATGCACGTGATGACCCTTAGTACGGTACCGAAGTCCGCACATCGGCGTTAACTGTGGATTCTTTCGCACTCGGATCGTTCTACATATGTACAGGAAGGAGTTACTGTATATATGTGTAGATAAGAACCGATGTCTCGTTCTACAGGAAGGAGTCACTGCATATATATATAGATAAGAACGGATGTCTCGCGGTGCAGGATATGCGATTATTGCCGCAGCAGAATGCTCAGAGGAGGTACCGTGGAATAAGTGGGGTCCATTCTACTAATCGCACAGATCGCGTTTCTTATCTTACCAGGTTGCCCTCCATTTTTGCACTCTTTGTTTTCATTGGCTTGATAGGAGAGAAAAAAAATATTCTATAACTTTCAATTCATAATGCCTGAGTACGTTACACCTGATTCAGGCTAACTCGAAGGACGATCCGGATTTTACAAGGCCGGGACTGCAATAGGTATGACCAATACGTTGATAGCGAGGGAGATGACGCCCATAATCCAAAAGGCTCTCCCCGCTTGAGTTTGGAATCGAAATACGAGTGCGAAGATAATACCACCCAGGTTTCCGAAGGAACCGACGAGGCCAGACATGACTCCCTAAAAAAATGAGATAAATAAGCAGATGAGTAGCTGGTTTTGGTTTCGAGGTATGGAGGGCCAGGAAACAGATAAAGAGGGAGGTTGTACTTACATTATTGTACGCGTTACAGTGAGGCACAAGGGCGAAATTAGCACCATTGCCGAACTCAGAGAATATCGCGGCGACGGAAAAGACGCCCATCAGGACGGATACTGTAGTAAGAATTGGTATGGGTTTTGGAATCACGTAACATGTAAGTCAGACGTACGGCTTGCATCCCCCGAGGCTCGGGTGTCCTGCATGTAGAACCCTCCCGCGACGAGTGCGGCGCCCATGATCAGTCCACAAAGGAGTGTCCAAGCCTTCTTCCCGTTCGTGCCGTAGTGCCGATAGACGACGTCCCCAATATAACCGCCCGCAGGTCGGGTTACGAGATTGAGAAAACCCCTGTTAATTTTAGATTAGTACATCCGAGTAGTAAAACCGAGATTTGGAACGTACAAAATTGATGTGTAATACCCCGCGGTGGTTTGGTCGAACCCTGGGCGCTTCTTGCTGAACAAAACGAATAGGACATCTGAAAACTTGCTGTCGATAGCGAGTTCGACGCCGAATGTAGTGAGATAGGCCAAGGCGGGTAACCAAGTCAGTGGGTTCATAAGGATTTTGGCGGCGGTCTTGAAAGTGAGCGGTTCATTGATGGCCACGTCCACTGTGGATTTGACGATTTCGAGATCTTCTTCGACGATGACTGGGCGAACGCTGACGGCGGCGTTTCCTTCCGGGTCTTTCTCGTCCTTGCTGGATTCGGAGTCTGAAATTGTTTTTTTGTCGGGGTGGTCAAGGGGGATTTGATGCCCATCTTCGACGCCAAGCGCGGCGGCGGGAAGGGTGTGCCGTTCTGACCATTTTCCGGCAGGGTGATCTTGTCCGAAGATGAAGGTTAGGACCGCGACGAAGAGCAGGATGGGTGCGCTAAAGGCTGCATAAAAAACTATTTTTATTCCAGAAAAGAAAAAGACGTACGGAACGATTGCGAAGGCTGCTCGCCAGGCCACGTGTGTGGTGAGGCCGTAAGTTTGTGTGAGGGTCTGGAAGAGAGAAGTCATGATGGCGAAAGTGGCGCCTCCACTGAAAAGCCGCTCTTCATCAACGTCTGAAGCGATTAAGAATTTGGACTTTGTCCTCACCCCATGTTGCCTTGAATCGATGCATGAGTAATGAACCACGACCATGAAAAGTTAAATACGCACCCCAACCTCCAACAAGCGCATTCGCAGTCCCAACGCAATTCTTATCGAAGAACGCTGAAGTCCACGCTTGGCACGGCACGAACGTCGCTCCGAGAATTCCAATGAAGAATCTCAGCACGTACAAACCCTCTGCTGTCTGCGCGGTGCCAGCCAAGCCACTGGGAATGGCGCCCAACACCAGGAGCCATGCCATCACTTTTCGAGGGCCATATCGGTCCACTAAAGGACCTACGAAGATCCGGACGACGAAGGTGGCGGAGAGGGCGATGATGTTGGAGTTGCCGACTTGGGCGGCGGAGAGATGGAGGTCGGATTTGATGGCCTCTGGGATTAAAGGCGGGAAGGCGAACCAGGAGAGAAAGGCTACAAAGAAGCCGACTGTTGGGTTTGGACAAGTGGACGCGAGGAGAATAGGAATCGTGATAGACAGGAGGGGTATGGTTAGTAAAATGATAAATGATGGAATATGAATACGTACGCCAACTGAGATGGAACGATTGCGAATATGGGTCGCGTAAGTTGAAGATGGGAATCGTGTAGCTTTTTAGGTTAACCGGGTTGACAATCGCTGGTTCCCAGAGGTGGGACCACTTGAAAGGGGGTGCGCCGCGGGAGGTTCTAAAGGATTTGGGAGGCGTCATAGCTTTGTCGACCTTAACGAAGAGCTGTGAGGGGAACGGCGTCTGCTCTATTTATAGGACTTTGTCGTGGAATCGGTCCTAGCGTCCCCGGTATCGATAACCGTCCCTGAAAGCTGGATGAAATACGTCGTGATAAGTTCTTTTTTCCCCTTTTCTTCAATTTTGCCAAGAATAATTCAATGCCGCGTTCCCACTCCAATTAAAATTAAAACTGATTGAGTCAACAACGAAGATCCATGATAGCGCAACAGGAACCGAGATAAGCCACTGTGCGGCAGAGAATCGTCTTCTAATTGCATGATAGTCGTTATCTGGTCAACATTCCAGGCACTGTTAAAAAGAAGCAGAAGCCTGGGACTGACAGTTTGCTGACGGTGAGAGATAAGACCGTTTTCCATGGAGTCCCAGAGATATGGAGAGATGTTGACGGTCGCGTGGCCTTATCTCCCCGTTTCAGATAACAGATTACGTAACCTGGGAAATTTTGAACCCTCGAGTTGCAATGTGGAATTGTCGTCCGAATACACAATCCGACATGGGGTATCGTATTCGCAATTTTTGTGCCATCGGTCCTTACCGGTTACCCCCGGTTATAGTGCTCAGCTTTCATCCACTTGCTTCATTCTGAGCCATGATGGACACACCCACTACGCTGTTAGAGAACTCTGTTAAACAAAGTGGAACCTCCACACCCGCCGCTCTCGAATTCGCGCTTGATGGTAACTCCCACAACGTATACCCTCCAGGCCGGGAGGTCATCTTCGTATGCAAGTACAGTCACCTTCTCCCTCTAACTTTCTCTCACTTCTTGCCAAATAGGTGGGCTGGGCATGGTCGGAATAGGTATTCGCCTTCACAGCTTTTCGCAGTTTGCAGCGCTTACATTTACGATCAAAAGCGTTCATCGAGAAACTTCTCAATCTCGATGAGAAGCAAAAATATTTCATCATCACTTGTGGGGAAGAAGTTCATTTTGCGTATAACCGTGTGGGGTATGTCAACTCGCGACCCGAATCTTCTAAAGTCTTATCTCTCCGACGAACGGTAGATTGACAGAATATTTCGAACATCGCAACGTTCGTCTTCTCTCTTTTTCTCACCCTCCTCCCTCTATCGCGCTATTTCTGGATTTTTGACTGAATCCATCATTTCTTATCTACAGGTCGAAAATCTTTATCTAAATCCTCCATCCTGGTACGCCGAGCAACAGCCCGACCGGTTCCGTTACCACCTCTCCGAAACTGTCACCCATCTATCCCCGCAAGATCACCTTGTCTACACCTCCAAGGGCCGTTCTTTCAAGTACGATAAATGTATCCTCGCCACAGGATCCACTGCCAGCCTTCCGCCCTATACGTCGTTTAAAGACATAGCCACCACAAGTGGCGTTTTCGTCTACCGCAACATCTCGGACTTGGATGCTATCATTGAATATGCGGCGAGAGATGACGTAAAGCACGCTGTCGTTGTTGGTGGCGGGCTGTTGGGGTTGGAAGCTGCGAAGGCTGTTTATGATCTGGAAACGCGAGTATATTATTTTTTTCATTCAACTCACGAGAAAACTGACGATCTTTCTGAACAGGATCTCCCACGTCAGCATTATCAACCGACAAGCCTACCCCCTTTCGCGCCAGCTCGACGCCGACGCAGGGGAAATGGTCCTCCGCAAAATCGAAGGCATGGGCGTGCAAGTCCTCACCAACTGTTCCCCTGCCCAACAGCTCACGCGACCCGCAAATGACGGCTCCAACAACAAGGTTTTCACCGGCTTTACGCTACAGGACGGTACCACCCACGAAGCAGACCTTGTCATATACGCCATCGGGATCAAGCCGCGAGACGAGCTCGGCCAGGCGTCTGGGATTGAGTGCCATCCTAGAGGAGGCATCGTGGTGGATGATAACCTCCAGACCTCCGCACCTGATGTCTTTGCGATTGGGGAATGTGCGAGCTGGAAGGGTAATTACTATGGGTTAATTGCTCCTGGAAGTACGGCCTGTTTCTTTCATGGGATTGAGATCGATGCTAATCTTATCGATAGTCGAAATGGCGGATATCCTCTCGTTCAACTGGACCGAAACGGATTCACATGCGCCAAGAAAGATGAATGCTCCTGATTTGAGTACAAAGTTGAAGTGCGTTTCTCGCTTTCCACTGAATCCGCATCCACT
>Ga0307517_10012328_pt1 | contig 11745 bp, 3 predicted proteins | sample 23_EM_MG_FD_194515 | JGI IMG/M metagenome (GOLD analysis project Ga0307517, IMG submission 194515) | Populus trichocarpa ectomycorrhiza microbial communities from riparian zone in the Pacific Northwest, United States - 23_EM | ecosystem: Host-associated > Plants > Roots > Unclassified | place... | reverse complement strand
TAATTATAAAAAATCACTTTAACTTCCCCCACACACACACATATATATATATATATATATATAACTCGGGATGTCCGGGCCAGTTTACGCGCACCACGACTTATTTCCGGATCCATTGAACACCCTGCAAGCCTAGTAGATAAGTAAAACATCGCGAGGATAACAAACTCACACAGAAAAAATCGAATCTAAATGTTAAGGAAAGGAACAAATCCCTGCCATAATTGCTAGGCCTCGACCTAAGTGTTCACATAATATTTTCTATTTGGTGCAAACGATTAGACTCTATATTTTTTACTATATGTTTATTTGGATTCGAATGCATGTCATTAAGCATCCCAGAAGCCCTATTTTGAAAGATTTATTAAAATTTTTCTCTATTAATGGAGGTTGATTTCAAAGTAAAAGCCTATAATACCTCAGTTAGACACAGTAAATCAAATTTGACCCTTACATTTTGACTTCTTTTTCTTTTGATCCTTGAGATGTGGCAAAGCTCCAACCATTTTATTTCTTTCCTGCTCTTTTGGTTTCTTTCTTCTTCTTTCATTATCATTTTTTTATGTGAACAGAGCAAGAGATGAGATCAGGGCAACATCTTAAATCCAAACCCTATTTATGCAGATCATGGGTTTCTCTTTCTCTTGGAGAAATTGAGCCAATTTCATAGGTTTTCTCTTCCAATCTTGATTTGTAATAAAGGTATCAACTTCCTTTTTATTTTTTTCTTCATGTTATTGTTAAAATCTTCAAGTTCTGTTTATTTACTGTTTTGCTAATTTGTTTTTTTAGATGATTTTCTAATATTTAAGGATCGAGTTTTTAACTTTGTTGTTTATTTTAGGCTCTTGAGGATCATAACAATCTGTTCTTGGGTTTCACTGGAATGTAGAAAACTAGCTGATTGTTCTTGGTGTTCTAGGAATTGGGTCCTTTAATTTGGTTGATCCTCACCAGAAAAATGAGTTCTTAGCCCTTTCTGGTATTGGGATTTTGCAGTTTCAAAACTGATGTTAATTCCCAGATTGCTTTCATTGCACCAAACTAATGTTTTTTTTACTTAGTTGTTGGCTGATGGTGATTCATGAAAGTCTCTTTTTTTTCTACCAATTACAGGTTGGTAAAAGAATTCATTAGTCAGAATTGAATGAGATTTTGATGTTTTACGTTAACTTGATTTTGACGTGGTTGGTAGTCTGAACATGAAATCTTTATTTAACTTTTTTCTACATTGTTGCAGTGAACAAACACATAGCTGTCATCCTCTTTTTTTTTTTGTTTTTTTGTTTAATCTTGGTGTCCGCCAGCTTGCGCGTACCTCGACTAATCCCACGGGTCCTGAAGTTAACGACCATATAAGCCTCCAGTGACCATCATATGAGTAACCACAGGACTCGAACCTGAGACCACAGAGAGAACAAACCTCTTAGTCCCAAGTTCTTACCACTGGACCACCACCTATCATTCATTTTGCTAGCCATGAATTCTTATGAATATTTTTTTAAAAACCCACTCTACGTTCATTCTTTACATGCTTGCAGCTATTAAGAATTTGCAAGGCTTGCTTTGTTGCTTCTGATTTTTCAGTTGTCTGTAAATATGGTTGTTTCTCACGGTGGATTACCTTTTAGGTAATGATTTCTTACTTCTTTGTTGGGTTTTGGCAGGTAATTATGGAGATAAAAGGGAGCACTATTATTTATTTATTTTTGTTGTTGACCCGGGTATTCCATATCTTTTTTAAAGGACTGGACTAGTCTTGTTTGTAGTTCATGGTTGCTTCTTTTAATAAGTGTGTTTCTCGGAGATCAGACTTATATTCTTATCCTTGTGGGGATATAGCGGTGTCTTAACCGCTAGACCAACACTTCGTTAGTTAAAAGTGACAACTATTTGTTAGTTGCTTGGTAAACTTGAGAAAATATTAAAGAATAATATAAATTATATCTTGAGATCTTATCTAATAATTTAAATTTTCAGGTTGAATTGGTTTTTTTGTATGGTTTTAGAGTTTTGATAACTAAGTGATCACGAGTTCGAATCTCACTATCCCTATTTATTTGATAAAAATTAATCATAACGTAATGTGGGCTTGTGCAAGTTTCAAGTCTAAGGAGTTTTCACTTAAAGAAATGTATCAAAAAATAATATAAATTATATCTTGAAACCTCACTTAACAACTTAAATTTTTAAATTAAATTGATCCCTTTAACAATCTAGGAGCTATCTGTATCTAATCTTACAAGTCATCTTATAATAATAACAATGAATTTAAAAGGTAGCTCCTTTTACTCCTCCCCGTCTTATATTTCCAGTTATTATAAACAATGTTCTTTCTTTACTTTTTCTTCTGCTGCAACTCAGCTATGCATTGCTTGGCTATTTAACAATTATGTTGCTATTTTCCTCTTCTCCATTTGCATCACAAATAGATCTTCACGAGGTTTTGACATTATTAGTCCATCTGCTTGTTTTCCAGGAATCTTTTGCCCCATCTAGTCCCCAAGTGACAGAACTTGCGCTGGAATTGACAGAACTTATACAAGCTGGCACATTTTGCTCCATTAAACCTTGTGTTTTTGTGCCTTTTCACTGCCAAGAATAGTTCCGCAATGCCTACTCAAAGTGTCTTATTTTGGCCGAGCATGTCATCTTCAACATATATTGTTTTCGTTGCATAATGTGGTTCTAATTTTTATTTTTTTATTAACGTTGGTGTCCGAGTCATCTTGCACGCACCTCGACTAATCTTAATGAGTCCTGAAGTTAACAATCATATAAATTTTTAGTGACTATGAGAGGACTCGAACTCGTGATCATTGAAAAACAAACCCAAGACCTGACCAATTAAGCTACTCCTCAGGGTTTACTGTCCTTTTATTTTGCTTGAGCATACATGATATAAGCCATGTTTCTCAGATTAACTTCATGCTCCATTAAAGTCCAGTTTTGCTGTTGTGCTATTTTATTTTAGTTCTCTAATTACACCTTTTCGTTATCATCTTCCTACAAGAATGCTCGGCTGTGTTTTAGTTCGTTTGCTTTGTGCCTTCCAATCCCTCACTTTGAGAAGCAACCTTTATCTTCTTCTTCTTCTACTATTTAATGTGTTAAAATGCTCAAACGCATCATCTTTATCAACGTATTCATCTCCATGCTTTTTTCCTTGAACTCTTGAACTTCTCAATTGGACCAGGTAACGAAAGCATCTCATTTAAAATTAACAAATTAAACAGTTGAAAAATAAGGGACGCGGCCATAAAGTCACTAGTTTATAACTAAAGTATCTTGAAGGTCTCATAATTAATATCAGCATGATACCAATTCTCAGCTTGGTAATTTTTGTGTATGTGTGTGGTGTCATAGTGATTTTTTTTTTTTTTAAACCAAGATCTTTATAGTTATAGATGGAAAGAATAAAAAAAAATTGTTTTTTATTAGTAGAAAAGGGATGAAGTTGTAATCTAATATTTTCATCGTTAGAAATCCTAACTGATTTCAGAGTCCGGATAAAAGGACTGGTTGTATATAAGAAAAACGTTGCACTCTTAGTATAATTTACCTAAGGTATGTACGCTGTATTGTTTGCTTGTCTGGTATAAATTAAGGTATTATTATGTTTTCTAACCATTGATCTATTTAAGGTTTAAGAAAAGTTCTTCTCGGTAAAAAGATTATTATCTTATTTGATTAAAATCTAACAATTCTAATTTCAAAACATATTTTTTGCATTTTTCTTTTAATATCAGGAATATTGTTTACGTGTAAATTCATAACCTGATATTAGAACAAACAAAATAATGTTTTTTTGTATTTTTAAAATGTAGGCCTAGTTCTAATGAATTTAATAAACTGATTATTAAATTTAAAAATTTATGCAAAGATATTAACAAAACTATTTTTCTTGATTTTTTGTATTTAAAGATGTTAAATCATATCGTGTATCTTTTTTATTATTATTTATACAAATATAATTTTTATTTTATTTTTGAGAGACTTGGTTATATGCAAATAAAAATAAAAAATATATTTTTGAAATTTTTGTTGTTTTTAGGAAGGAGGCTGATTTATTTAATATTAAAAAAACACTTCGCATATAGGTTATAATTTTACATATTAAATTGGTGAAAGCGAACAAGTGAGGAATTCAAAATTACTTACAAAATTATCTTTAAAAAAATTTGAAAATTATTAAAATTAATTAAGATCATATTTAGCAAAATAATAAATATGTTTTAAAATCAAAGGAACAATGACAACGTGTTAATTCAAGAAATGGATGCATCTAGACCGACTTTTACTCTTTTTTTATTAATATAAATGTTCGGATCAGCTTTTGCACACATCAATTAATCTTACGAACTCTAAAATTAATATCCATATAAACTTTAAATAAATTTAAAATTTATAAAATTCAAACTAATAATTTTTAAAATAACCCTTAATCTAAATTACTGCAAACCTACAGGGAGCACCGGCTTTTATTCTTCTTCCTTATGCAGGCGGTGAGCCTAAACAATACCTACAAACAAACAAACAAAAAAAAAAACAACATAGCTGCGGTTCTCTCTCTCTTTTTATTTACAGATCTGTTTTTATCTCCATCTCTCTACTGGTTCTCAATGTTTTCTTTCACTATGACTGCTGATTTTAGGTGTGGTTGTCGGCGTCAGCTTGTGGGATAACTGGAGCTCACGGTGTCAAGGGGGTTGTGCTCTGTTGCCGCAGTCGTCCGTGGCTGGTTTTGTTGAAGCTGAAGAGGTCACTGATTGCTGTACATGGTGGATGCTTCTATTGTATCTCTTGGTGGAAAATGAGTACTGCTCACAGTGGTTAGTTCCAGTGGTGACTGTCATCGTGGGGAAAGGGAGTTGTTGCTGGGTCAGTGGGTGATAGTGGAGAAAAATAAAAGGGAAAGAGATGAGAAGGATTGTCCACCCGAAATTGATAGAAAGGGGGTATGCTGTTGATTGTGGTAGAGTGAGGTTGAAGATGAAGCTTGATTTTTTTTCAAGAGAGAAGGTACTGGTTTTGGGAATGAAGGCCATGGTAGGAGGAGTGGCAAATTGATGGAATCAATGGGATTTTTTGTTTACTTTGTATGTATGATTGGCGGTTGTGGAGGGAGCTCTTCTGCTTGGGATCTGGAAAAAAAAAAAACAAAGAGGAGAAATGGATGGAGAATAGGGTTGATGTAATATGTATGATGCTGGTGACGTGATGGTCACGAGTGGAAAAGGAAAGGAGGCTGATAGCTTAGGGAAGATGTTGAAAATGGTGGTTTCGCGTATAATAGCAGGGGCAATTTTTATTTTTCTTGTCATGGATTTGTTGTTATTTTAGGAAGGGGGAGACTAGGTTTTTTTTTAGGTGGGAGAGAGAGTGTCCTGTTACTTTCTATGCTCTAATTAATTAATTATTTGTTCTTTTTTTTTTAATGCTTCTCAAAATTATCCCCATTTTTATGACTAATACACTCCTAAAATTCTTCCTTTTTTTTTTATTCCCTCACTATTTATAAATAAAATAATTTGTTTTTTATCTTTTCAAGCAAATTTCTGTGATCAAGTAAATTATTTTGGTTTTTTATTTTTTTCTTTGTATTTTAATCCCTTTATCTAAATATTTTTTTTTATCCCTGATGTATCTTATTTTTTTTTGTATTTTGATATTTTTAAAATAAACAAAGTTAATGTTCACTTAATAACAAAAAATAATTAATAATTTTAAAATAAGTGCGTTAAAAATCGAACACATTAAAATTAAATTTTTAGTTCTTTTATAAATTGAATACGTTTAAAGTAAATTTTTAATTCTTTTAATATTTGTCAAAAATAATATGAATACATCAAAAATATTATTTTTTTGAAATTTTTATTATTTTTTGATTTTTTTCAAAAAAACAAAAGTTCATAAACCAGTTGACGATAATGATTAAGATAGTCTGATTGAAAATCAAGTGTAATTTTTTGCTCCCCCGCGCCCGCGCAATAATGTTAAATCCTCTTCGTAGCACCATTATTTTTTATATTTTGAGTGTGTTTTACAATATAATAGTAATTGTTTTTCGAAGTATTTTTTATTCTAAAATATATTAAAATAATATTTTTTATTTTAAAAAAATTATTTTTATCATCAGCATATCAAAATGATCTGAAAATATAAAAAATTATTAATTTAAAGCAAAATAAAAAATAAAACAAAATAAATTTTTTAAAAACATTTTCAAAATACAATACCAAACATACCCTTTCCAAACTCTCCCTGCTCGCCACCATCTCGTAAAAGATGCAATCATATGGTTCGAGTTCCCTCTTGGAGTTCAGGCAAATGGGTGAATATATATATATATATATATTATATTATTACATTAAAATAATTAAGAAATATTTAAAAATATTAATTTAATATTTTTTCAAATTAAAATTAATTTTTATCATTAAATAGACACTTGATATAAAACAATATTTCTTAAAAAGTTAATATAAAAAGACATAAAACATTTATATTTATGTGATTATTATAAATAAGCTACGAAACTAAGAGTAATCATTACAAATTAGTTATCACACACAATTATGTTTAAAAAATATAACAGAGTTCGTTCTAAAGTAAAACAATTAGACGTCAAGTCCCATGAGAAACTTTTTTATGGTTTTTTATTATTATTATTCTTGATTTTGTCTTTGTTTTATATTCCCTAATACCAACAAAATTTTGTGTATATATATATGTTTTTACTATATAACTAAATATAATTTATTGTAGATTGCTACGGTAAATTGTTTTTTTAGAGTGAAAAAAAAAAAACTTGAGGGTGCTGTATTTTTATCTTTTTCACTAATTCATTGGTCATTATACATTTTTATCTTTAATATTAACAAAAATTAGAGTTGTTTACCAAATATTTTTTAACTTTTGCTTTTAAACATAAAAACATTTATTTATGTTTAGGATAAAAAAATATTGGGTTGTTCGCTAAAGGATTTTTTTTTTCATTTTTTGTATACAGTTAAAATATGTTATTGACCTTGGAAGAGACAAAAAAAAATTGTTTGTTTTCAATTTATTTCTTTAATTATAATTTCTTATGTGTTTTTTTTCATTTAATTTTTTATTTTTTTGATTTTTAATATATTTTCTTGGTCATTTTGTTAAAATTTTATGCTTTTAATTTCATCATGTAATCAAAGTTTTTTATTTTTTATTTTTTTTATTTCAGTCCTTATTTTTTTTTTATTTCTTCTTGTTTTTTTATAGAATTTTTGTTTATTTTCAATTTAGTCATTCAATTATAATTTCTCATATACTTTTATTTTTCATTATGGTTCTTATTTTTTTTAATTTATTTCCTTAGTCTTTTTGTTAAAGTTTTATTGGCTTTCAATTTTATTTTTCAATCAAAGTTTATGTTGTTTTATTTTTTCCAATTTGACCCTAATTCTTTTGATTTGTTTTCTTTTCTTTTATTAAAGCTATTTTTCAATTCAATTTAACCCTTCAATTGAAATTTTTTGTTTGTCCTCTAATTAATTTTTTTTATGTTCACCCTCATTCTTTTAATGAAAATTTTTTCTTAGATCCTTTTGTGTATTTGATTTTTTTTTCCTGGTTTCATCTTTCGATATTTTATTTGTTGGGAATTCGCCTTTATATGTTTATAATCTAATGACTCAAGTCACAAATTTTAATATTTAATGTACATCTTTTTTTTTTCTTTTACAATCTTATCATTCTGCATTAATTTTTTAAAAAATATTGGTTTTTTTTACTATCTTTGATTTTTTTTCTATGAGTTTATCTCAGTCTCATGATCTATATTATAGGTTTTGCATGCATTTTTTGGATAGAAGTCTTTTTTAAATTGTTTTGTTTATGTTTGGTTTCTTAAGATATTATTCTAATCCATCTGTATTTTTTTTTATAGAAATAAACTTTACTTTTCAAAATAAAAAATATTTATTTTTAAATAATTTTCTTATATGTTCAGTCTTGCGTAATATTATTTTTAAGGTGTGAGTTTATTCAATCAATTTCATTTGTGTTTTTATTTCTATTATTTTTTATTGATTTAAATAAATAAGTTCAGTAAACTCAATCGGGTAAATGTCTCATTTTGAGTAATTGAATATCTTGATCTACATTCATCTCTTAATTTTTCCAATTTCTCTTTTAATTATTGTTAATAAATTTGTTTTCATTTATTTACATAGAAGGTTATTGATTTATTTAATTAGATGCTTGCATAATCCTTTTAATTTATCTTTAGAATTTTTTTATGTAAAAAAAACACATTGAGATATCCTGCATACCCAATATTTAAAAAAAAATTAACAACCCGTTACAAATCATAGATTAAGGGGGTGTTTGGCTTGGAGGTATGGAATTTCTTTTTTTGATGGGATCCACATAGAAAATATGTATTTTTTACTTTTGTGAGGAGTGATTTGTGCTTTAAGAGAGTTATATCTTTTAAAAAAACCAACAACAACTCCAAGCTAAACACACACTAAATAGCTAGAGCGTGTTTGAGAGTGTGGTTGCGGTTGTTTTTTAAAGTTGTTTTCACTCGAAAATGTATCAAAATATATTTTTTATTTTTTAAAATTATTTTTAACATCAATACATCAAAATAATCTATAATCGCCCAAAAAATATTAATTTAAAACAAAAAAATAATTTAATTTAAAAAAAAACATTTTTAAACCACAAAAATATTCTGTATCTAAAACGTGGCAAAAGGAACACCACTGTTTTCGTGAATTCCGCATCTGATTGATGAGAACCTATTTTCGTCATGAATTGAACACAACAGTTCTCCTCGCTCAAGGCATGAGTGATGGGAATTCTTGAGCGAGGGGAATTGGGAACCTGCCAAGCTCATTTCAGATGACTCACCCTCGCTCAAGGTATAATTAATAACAAGACCGTTTATGTCAGGTATCACAGCAGTTTAAGACTAAAATGTATTGTAACCCAAATCCTAAGACCATGCCGAATAGTCATGGGCTAAACAGCCATGCGAGAAGTTTAAGCCATGCAAGTTTGCAACCACCCTCCCATAGATGATTTAGGAAAGATACCACCTTCTCCACCCTTTCCTCTCAACGGAACTATCATCCACTATTAATTAAATAGGTTGGGGTTTTTATCAAATTTATTAAAATTGTCTCGGTCTATGAATTGACTCAACATTTGAATTATGAATTCGACGGGTTATTCTAAGTCTAAGTAAATTAAAATTATATAACATCATTTTAAAGAGAACAAAATTAACTTTGAATTGATTTTTTTTAACCCAACTTAAAGTAAGAGTTAGATTGACTAGACAAGCTAAAACGAGTTTAATAATTATAATTTTTATTAATCAATTGTGTAGTGGGTTTTCTTTTTTGTTTTCTAATGCTATTAAGCATATTTAATAAACATATTATTTTAATATATTGTTTTTATTCATGTTTTAGTTTTTTCTTTTTATTTTTACATGATGTGATTAATTTTCTTGAAAATCTATATTTGGAGCTCATCGAAATTTGGGGTTCTTGTTTTTTCTTCTCTCTCCTCTTCATATTGGGTATCCAAGGAAAACGCAATATGAAAGGTTAGTTTTCTTTTAATTTGTCGATCTTGGTGAGATGAATTTTCTTCTCTTTCAAATTGTTGATCTTGGTGTATACAAGTTCCATTCGATGGGGAAGTTTATCTTGGGTGTTATTTCACTTTAAAATTACCTGAAAACACAAATTTGATATTGAGAAATTTTTGGATTTTAGGTTAGTTTTTTTTTTTATTTTTGGATCAATTTTTGGTTGTTTTAAAGAATAAACGATTTTACTTAGGTCTATAGGTTGTTTTCTAGGAGTTTTTTTACATCAAAAAAGGGTTGGAAAATGGATTTTTTTGGGTTTAAAACAGCTGCCTTGATTTTCTAGAGACCTTTTGGTCCCTAGATTATGGGCCTACAATTGCAGCCTTAAACGACACGTTTTCTAAAGAAAAAAGATGATGTGTTGTCTATGGGGTTTAATAGAAAAGAATAAGGGCGGACAAAACTAACAATTAAAAAAAAGGTGTGGCGCCTAACCTATTTGTTTTTTTAATATATTTTCTAAAGTTATTAAGCCGACCTAGGACAAGGATCACGAGGGTCAACCCGGATTCACAATAAAATTTTATTTTTTATATAAAAAAAATCAAAATGACATCATTTTTAGTTTATTTTTGTAAAAATTCAACAGGTTTTGTATTAGGTTTTGAGTTGGTTTTACTCGAGATGGAAAGGTCATGAGTCAACTCGGGCTTTTGAGAGAACCGTATCGAGTCAGTTCTTCCCTTTTATTAAATCCGATCTAGCCTAGGCCTTAGGTCACCGGGGACATCGGTCAGCCCACCAGGGTGGCCCAAGTTTTATAGCGGTGACATTTTCAACCCTTTAGACTTGAAAATAATATACTATTTCATCCTTTATTTGGTATTTAAATGTCTTTTATTTTTACTTAAAAGAAAAGCTTTTTTTATCAAATTTTAAAAATATTAGGCATGTTTTTTATTTTGGTTAGGTGCATCCCCTAGAGGATATGCCATGTTTGCCCAGGGTTAATTATGATGTTTTTTTGTTCTTATTTTAATTTAATACTTTTACTTCCAATTTCATCACTTGATATTAAGTTAGTTGAGAATTGAGCATTGTAATTTATTTTGGTTTGATATTTGTAAGTTTATCACGATCTCAACATACACACCTCAATATTTAGTTGGTCTCTTAACTAGCATTGATTATTCTCAACTTAGTAGTTTATTTTCTTTTTAAAATGCTTCATTTTCTCACCAAATTAACCAATACTTACTTCTCATTTCTTAATTCTAATTTTCATGAAATAAAAAATAAAATAAATTGAAAAATAACATAATTGGTAAAAGAATAAGTTATAAATAAATTTAAAAAATATAGTTTTTGAAACAAATTTAAGAAATAGGTTATAATTCACTCGAATGCAAAAATATGTGAAGAATTCATTGGTCCAAACCAACGACAAAAAAAGAAAAAAGAAAAAGTAAAATGGTGTTTTACTACACAAAAAGACTCAATTGTACATATTATTAGTTAAAATGGTGTTGTTTTAAGCCTTTTAGCATGAAACGATGTGATAAAATTAAATTTAATAGGCAAAAAAAAAAAACCCAAGAGACCCAAAAAAACATCCATGTGGACTCGGACGTGGTAGCTCGAGCCTATATTGGGCATACACTCAGGTTGGGCATGTTGTCATGCCTAGTTAGTGCTGGCATGTTGCATACTGTAATAACCCAATTTTGGATTCTCCAAAATTTTCTTGAATGTTATTTTATTGCTATTTTTATTCATAAAATCCAAAAATAAGGACCATCGAAATTGAATTGTTTGTAGGGCCTCAGATGTTTTTAATAACCCTACAAGTGATGGATATCCATCCTTCTTATAGCATGTTGTTAGGAAGGTCATAGATACACACCACTAGGGTCGTGACATCATCTCTACATCAATGTCTGAAGTATATTATCAATGGTAGAAGAAACCTTGTCCATGATAAGAAATGTGTCGGTTCCTTATATTGAAACAGAAGATTGCAAAGATGTAAATTTCCATGCCTTCAAGATTGTGAACACTAAGGCCATGTTTGTTTCCCGGAAAGTAGTTTCCAGGAAACCACTTTCCAAACTTCCCCATGTTTGTTTGTCATTAGGAAATTTGGTTAACGAAAAACA
>Ga0307517_10012326_pt1 | contig 11747 bp, 10 predicted proteins | sample 23_EM_MG_FD_194515 | JGI IMG/M metagenome (GOLD analysis project Ga0307517, IMG submission 194515) | Populus trichocarpa ectomycorrhiza microbial communities from riparian zone in the Pacific Northwest, United States - 23_EM | ecosystem: Host-associated > Plants > Roots > Unclassified | place... | reverse complement strand
AAGCGGCACTGCCTCCTCATTGATATCCATCTCGTGGTACGACTGATTGTTGGGACCGAAGGTGAAAACTTGGTCTTGGACAACCCGTTAATTGTGTACGAGAATGGTGCTATGGCCCCAACGAGGATTTATAGAAAACTGGGACCCAGGATATCGTTTGCGTTGTTCCTTACATTGTCCAATCGTCAATGTCGCCACTCGCACCATATCCATTTTTTGGCGCCCGAATACAGCCTTAATCGAATTTTGTGTACTCCAAAATTAGGGTCGTCAAGTTTAGGAAGGGCCGAATGGACTGCCACACCCAAAAGGTCATCATGATCAGGAAGAAATGGTGCACGTTGGCTTTCTTTATTAGCGTGCCTACCGTTTTGAGGTTCTAGTAGCTGTGGGATCCTTTTTTTTTTTTTGTAAACCCAATATAATCGAACGCACAGGTTCGAGCAATTCAATTTGCAATCTGAATTTAGGGGGTGTCGACTTGATGGTTAAACGAATTCTCTTTCCATTGGAGTACGGTCGAGTGGCAGTACATATTATACTAGGGCCCCCTCTTTCCCAAAGATTGGGGAAGCTACCAAATGGAAATTTATATCCAGAATGGATCCTCATAAGCCTCAGGGCCCACAACCTCACAGCCCGGACTGTCCATCAAGGGGTATCGTTAATATTTTTGTGCCAGTGGATGCTAGTCGGTGGATAAAAAGGTATTACAGTACTAGTACTTAATACTTATGAAACAAAGGAAGTTCAGATGAACCAATGCTCATCTTCTGGTTTCATTGACATTGCTGGCATGATCATTATATCACAAACTCAGCTCACCTCAACCCTGTATTTATAATTTGAGATTTATTCGACAAGTCGAACAATCGAAAAGGCGCCCAATCCAGTGCATAAGTATATTATTAGCTTTCGACCAGCGTCTTTGCCCATCTCGCGTGACGGGTGACTTTACTTCACACACCAGCTTGGTCTTCAACTTGCTTAAACCCCTTCTACCTCATGACTCTGAGGCGTCCTCCTGAAGGTCAAATTCAGAGACGAGGGCTGAATATCGCATTTCATACAAAATTATCCAAAGCACAAACGGGGTAACATATGGCATATCTCCCACGATGCACAAACGTGTTCATCAAAACAGCCTTTGTCGGAAAGAAGAACCCGCTGCTCAGGCACCAGATTGTCTACCTTCCCTTCGAGGTATACTTCTTTGAAATCCTTATTCCTTTTATCTTTCACGACCCGATACGATTGATACGAACATAGAAGGAAATGTCGCTCTTGGACATAACTGCAGCGCTGGCGGCCACGGGAAGTCCGGCCAATGCGGAGATTATATCCTTGAAATCCAGGAAGGACACGAAGGGTGATAACAGAGTGCCTCATCCTTCTCATCGACATGCTGCACCTTCAGCTCCGTGGCCTTGGGTCGACCTGGAAGACGGTGTGTTACGCTTTCATTCGAGAACTGGTGTTCGCTCACTACTTCTCAGATGTTGACCATGAGCAGCTGAACAATTCTAAGCCCCCCATCCCTGCATTCTGCCCACATGATGATTCATGTAACAACTGCTGGGTTGGCTATCCCCAGTCTCGCTTCCCGAACTGGACTTACAAGCAAGTTGTCAAAAGCAAGATTCAGGATGCTATCACCGTTTATGACAAAGATAAACCTTGCACTTTGCTCCGTGTTGACGTAGATTCAAACGGGTTATTCACGGAAACAAAAGCCATTAAAGCAGTATTTGGCAAAGAGAGCGAGGTTTGGCAGGAATTGATCCATGAGGAGGTAAAGACATTTCCAAGATGGCTTTACTTTTCTTTAACCGTTGCGGAATGTAGAGACCACCCGGCTTGCGTGTGAGAGCACTTTTCATTCAAGATATGTCGGGGCCCATCTTGCAGATGCTTGGAACAAAGTAAGTCGTGCGTGTATTGTCAGCAATGTCCTCCTGCTGAGAGGTGGCGGTCAGATACAACATAGAACCTTTCTTCTGGTCTTCGTCCCTCAATTGGATTCCCTCTCGATTTCAGGAGGAAATAAAGCCTGGAATCGGTGACCGTCCGTAGTTCTTGAAATGTGTTTGCTTATTCTTGTTCATCGTCTCACCAGATATTACGATTACCTTGACCTTCTTGAAATCCATGTCAAACCATGATGCGATGCACCTCGGTGCTGCCTTTAACAAATCGACCGACAGTCTCAATGCACCGTCAACCCTTCTAGGTATGTTTACGCTCTTTTCTTCTTACAACTCAACTAAGAGAAAATAGGTACGCAGAAGATTGATACGCAAGCACCCCTTGTACTTTATTCTTCAGCTAGTACGTTCTATTCATATTGAAAATTAGTTCTTCGTAATACCGCGTTTCATAGACCCACGTGTTCTCCTTCTGGACCTACTTTCCGTTCACCTTATCCGCAATACTAACGGCAGCACGATCATCTCATACCACCCTACCATGAACATGCCAACAATGAATGCAGCATTTTTCCATACCCGTATCCGGTTTGCAGGTGAGAACGGAGGTTGAAGCTTATCGAAGTGATTAATGTTCTTGGGACAACAGGACAGAGTGTTTACTGGCAGAATATCTTTCAAAAGTCACCCGATCCAACATTTATTTTTCTAACGTTCATTTGGCATGCGTTGTACGCTTGGGATGAGGCACTGGAGAATCTTTACGACCATATCTGCTACATGGTGTGTTCGTTCCCACAGCCAACATTGTGCTTTTACGAACACCCCTTTTATTTCCAGGAAACTCGTGTCCTACACACTGCTGACATGCGACTTACCTACGAATTGCACTCGATTAGAGCCCACCATCTGCATTACACCTCCCTACTTGAGGATTACTACAAGCATGTTCAATTCATCAGGGATACCAGGAACCCGATGCTGGACAGCTTCCTGCCCGCGGAAAAGAAATATAGCAAAGATATCTTGCGAAGGGAGTGTGAGAATTTGACATCAGAGATCAATAGGTTGAAGGATCAATTGCATATGCAAGAGAGGAGGTTGAAGAACGTGATGGGCTTGGTAATTTGCTTTCGTTTATATAATTCACGAATATCGGACGCTGATGTCCCTCTCAGGTTTTTAGCAGTGTCAACATTGAAGACAGTCGCCTTATGCGAGATATGACTGAAGCTGCTGTTCGAGACAGTACTGGTATGTGTCAATACTCCAATTTTTTAAAGCGTCTCACTCACCTTGTTCTGCAGCTGTAAGTTTCCGCTAATATAAACTAAGTGACAATGATTCGACTCGTTTCTTGTAGATGAAACAAATCGCGTATCTAACCATGGCTTTCCTCCCTGCCACCGTCGTTGCTGTAAGCCAGGACTTATACTCTTTTGGTAATTGTATTCTGATTATGTCGAACTAATCCATAGGCCGTCTTTGGCATGAACGTGAGAGAGATCAATCCTGGTACCAAGGGATCCCTCAGCAAATACTTTGCGACGGCACTTCCACTCACAATCCTGACGGCCTGGATTATTACTGCCTTCCAGTCGGAAGCTATCTTCCCTGAAGGTGCCAGTGTAGTGAAACGGCTGCTTTGGCCCTTCTTTTTGGTGATGAATGTTATCCAGAAGCGTACTAAAGTCAAAAAGAGAAAGGATCAGGATGTGTTTTCAATCTCGTTGTATGACGAGGAGGGGATTCCTATTCAGTAGTTTGTGCTCTCGCTGTTTCTATCTATTTGTCCATTTGCTGTGTTTTAGTACCAAAAACATTCTATACGCTTTACTGCAACTTGATTAATGAATGGATGGAAGGTATATAGATCTTGGTCGTTACACGTCAATATCCCCAGCATATGCAAACACGAGAGACTGTACAAGAAGATTCTTCCTGAGCTGGTGAGTTTCGTTTTTGCGGCACATGGGACATGGGACGGTGAAAGGAAGATCAAGAGATCGCTGTTGCATTGGTCACCGGGACAAAGCGGAAACACAAATTTCGAATTGCTTACTGTCACTGGATGGTGAACTCCAGAAATTTTATCACTGGTTAACCCCCAAGCAAGTATACACTCTGAACAAAACGTATGTCCGCAAGTGGGTAGCCTAGATATCCATGTGTTATTCGCCTAAAAGGAGGAAATAGAGCGGAACACACACATATAGGGTTGTTGGAGCATTTCAAAGCATATGGCGCAGCTGAGGAGTTCCTGGATTTTCCTATGAAGGGGCTAACGGGGGTGACAGTTGACTAGGGTAAAATAATGACTTTGTTCAGCTGACAGATTCAACACCTTCATATGCGTCATCGAGCTGCTTTTTTAGTTTCGAGATTGTCTTGTCCTTCTCTCTGAGTCTCTGTTCGTAGGTCAGTTTGGGGTTTGTTTTGGGCTTTGCGGACGGGCGATTTTGCTGTGGTGGGGACGGCTTCAAGTTTTCTGTTTCTGCGAAATAAAAAAATGCATCGTTAGAAGTAAGAAATGTTCACTGACTCGCATGGGTGTTCTTTCCAGATCGAGTTCTCATCTCTGAGTCAAAATGGCTGTCTCAGGTCGCGAATGTGAACGCGTCGCGGTAATTTGTGTCATGTGAACTCGTTGCCACGACACTGTAACAAGGCCAAATATCGCGGTCGCGACTTTTGATTGAGAACGTCTCCGTCTACGATGCTCAAACTCCTCAGGCGCATCTCAGTTGGTGTTATTCCTCGTCCAGACAGGCCTTGGGACGAAGATCGTGAGCCTTCGAAAAAAATATTGTCTACTTTACTGACTCTCAGGCCGCTTTCTGTACCACTTTCCCCCCTGTTCGGTATCTGACGTTTGGTGTTGATTCAGCTACCTCCAATGCTCCTCGGACGAGCAGGAAACGTCGTCTGAGCTTCGCTGAGAGAGATGACGACGATGAAGGGAAGGCAGGGAAGAAAGTACGCGGAGACACTGCGACGCCTTCAGTGGCGGACGTAGATGCCACCTTCCTGACGCCAACTGCTCTTGATGCCGATACGAAGGAAGTCAAGGACGTAACTCAAGGTGTGAAGGAGGTCGAACTAGAAGACAAGTCGGAGGAGGTTCTCGTCAGTGGTGCAGCTCCAGAAACCATTCCACTTCCCAAGGAAGAGTCCGGGGAACTCGATGAACCTGCTTCGGGTGAGGTTGAAAACACTCCAGAACCTACGGAGGATGCCAAAGCGTCTGATACTACGGTACAATCCACTTCGACACCACCCGTGACTGAAGATTGCGAGGGACTAAAGCACGACGAGGAGGAGGTCAAGGAAGAACCAACATCGGTTGAGCCGACGAACGACGTGAAGTCCTGACTTATCCATGTTATTTGCTTCCGTTATTTATTCCCAAATTTCCTGCATAACCTGCTGTTCAGATACCTTTATGCCTATTGGACTTCCGAATTTACCATGCTATCCTTGTTGTTCCATTACTGTATTTCCTTACTTGGATCTTGTTACTCTGCCCCACTCTTGAGCCCCCTTTAATTTTGACTTTCTTTGACTTTCATGAGAAACGATCTCATGTTGTAAGCAGTAAGTATTCCTAACTCTCGAACTTGTTGATTCAGATTTAAAATGTAGATTTCTAGCATCTCTAAGCAGGCGAATTACCTTCATGCAATTGCATTGATGACCATCATCTCTTATAACACTCCTTTCGCATTGTAAGCACCATTACTTTTTTCACTGATAAGGCTTTCTCAACCTCTCCTTAGTATTAAAATGCCTGCTGCTCCAACAAGCTTTCTTTATCTTGGGGAAATTATTCCTGACCAAAGCGAGGTCATAATCATTGACGGGTCTGTGAAGTAAATAAGTAATTATTCCAAATTCTGCAAGCTGAAAAGCAGCTTCGAGTTGACGATTAAGTCATCAGCGTAAATTCACCTTGCATTTGTTCATTGAGGTTCCAGAATCCAATACAGGAGGAATCAGACACAGCGTTGCTGATTAGCGCGCGATCTGCACAATTCTTTCTTGATCGTCTGAACTGCGTCATCCGCCTCGTGTTAGCTTGCATGTCCTCATTGTGCAGAGAAAACTTTCATTGTCCTGTTTCAGGAATTAAACTATTTCAGCTACTTGACGATGTCGTATTGCTGGTGCGTTCATTCGAACGCTGATCGATCATCCTTTTCTGAGGCTCGTATAACGTCAATCGTGCATACAATACCTTCGTGGCTCCAGTCTATTTCGGGTTTGGACGACGGGATGGTGACATAAAATCATGAGGCTTGCGCCTGGCGTCGGCCTCGAGGCCGAATCCAGTGACGTGTTCTGCGACTGCAACAGACTTTAATACTGATAAGCAGGATTCTAGCAGCGTTCCTTTCAATCAACTCATACTCTAGAAGATAACGATTTAAATTAGAAGATCAGACTCCAGTTAAGGTAAATCATGGGGTCGATTCCGAGATGGCCAACATCAGTGGAAATGGACGCATGAAATGTCATCGGACAATGGGGCCATGTGGCGTTTGAACATTCTTCACGGATGAGCGGCGATATATAACAAGCAGGGCACTGGACTACTTTTCATTTCTTGTCCGTCAGATATGAAACCGTGAAGCTGTGTTGCCCGTAGATGTGCCAGGTGTCTGACTCATTGTTTGCCGACCTCCTTGCACACGCATTATCCTCCCTCGACCCATTCTTTACGCAGTACCATCACCGTGTCGGAAGACCAGCGGAGAGGACCGAAGAGAATAGTAGTCCAGCAGCGCGTTCGCGGTGCATTGTGAGCCCATAGACCATTCTCTCTTCATTCCCCGTTTCTAGTGCAGCCACACCTATCCATTCCTATCGCATCCCACATCGACTCGTCTAGGAAATCATCGCCCGCACAAGACAAAGGGACGAGCAGAATATCTGGATGATGTTCTCGACATTCCTGACACACAATCGGAATCGCAGACAGGACGAAAGTAACCCAGAAACCCCCACCACACCGAACACCGGCTACTCCACACAGTCGGCAACTACTATCCGAAGATCTCGGCGCGTAACACCCACAAGCGGAAATGTCATTGCTAGCGGATCAACAACGGACGCTTCCTCTGAAAGATCTCCAAAATTAGGTAGCAGAGGTCGCACCCAAGTTCCCTCGACCTCCATCCTGACCTCGCCTACCCGGAGGGAGACGCATGGTTCATCCGAGTATCCTCGGAGAGGGAGAAGAAACCCACCCGGAGTGGCTTCGACAGAGTGGAGCTACCAAGATGAGAGGAAACCACGCTCGAATTCGAGGCGAAGGAGGTTATACCCTCCTCAGAACGAGGAAGCCGCAATATCAAGTTCTCCGAATCTCTATGAATATGAACCCGATTTCACGACAGCGTTCGAAAGGCCGCAGTCGCGTGCGGAGCATCGTCCTGGAGACACATCAGCAATCGCAATCGGTCCACCACCCCAAGTCGTGAGATTAGATAGCACAGGGAGTGGGGACAATGACAGTGGTCTGGAGCTCGAGATCCGAAATATCGGAGACGATTCTATTCTCGTGCGTATCTTCTTGGCTGATAATCGGTCAACACTAACAACTTAACATCTAGCCACAAGGTCATCCATACCCATATTCCAATTTTGTCGACTCCAATCCGTATATTCTGCACCCCTCCCGCGATGTACCAACTAGAAGGCAGTCCAAATCTCCCAAACCGCCACGTCCACCTAAAAGTCAAAAGCGACAAATGTATTCTCAGAGATCTGCACAGGGAAGTCAGAGCAATCTGAGTTTGGATGACAGTCGTCCGATGGCGAAGAGTGCGAGTGCGATCTCACAAGAACATCTAGCTCGCCCCGAACAGACCAGAAGCGAGACTCAGAGTTACAGTGAAGCGGACTTCTATGCGTCGGCAGCAGAAGACCTCGAAGCAGAGACGGAGGGAAGTACCAGTGACTATAACTCAGACCATAACGGGAGCGCTTTTGCCTCTGTGCTCGACTCATTTCCACTTCCGACTCAGTCTGTGACAAGCACGACATCATCTTCGAGGTCAGGGTCTGGTCTTTCGAACGGTCCAGGTAACTCGATGTCCAAGCATCGATGGGGCTTGAAATTACAGGTTCAACAGTTGCAGCTGGGGATGAGGGGCGGTTCGGGAGGTACATCTGGTGGGCAAGGCGACAGTAAAGGCAACGCGATGGGTGGGGCATCATCCTCGAGTTTGAATTTGACTGGGCAACAACAAGCCGGATCCGTGTCTGTGGAATTTCCATCGTCATCCACGGGAGACAATGCGGATATGGACGCTTCAGACGTTTATAGGCCCCCGCCGGGTTACAACCATGCTTTTGTACACCCAAGTATAAAGCCTCTATCACCGATTGCAGAACAGGATTACATGTCGCCAAGTCCACACTCGAGTAAAGACGACAATCGATCAATGAGACTTCGGGGAGGAAGTGGGAGCGTAAGAGAGAAAGGGAATGTTTTGAATAGTTCAGCCGAGAAGGGTGCAAATAAGGAGGACCCCCATGCAGAGGGTGACGATAGAGTTTCGATCAGAACCTCGGTCAGGACAGGATCTTTGGTATCTGCAACTGGTATTGTGATGAGCAGGGCTGGATCCGGAGGCGCGGTCGATGGAACAGGCATACACAACAAGTTGTCCGGGCCTGATGCTCATCGTAAGTGCACAGGGTCTCTTATCGGCAACGTGAATACTAATCAGCGGGAACAGGACCATTCATCACACGCCAATTGAACCGAACAGTTTCTCAGACTTCTTCCAAGTCATGGACGGAGTCGGTCGTGGGTCCAACGCCCACAGCGACACCGACTCACTCCAGTGCGCAACCAAGTCCCAGGATTGAGGGTCTAGTCCCTAGTCATGTTCAAAGCACGGGACGGACAATCACAACACATCTTCCTGCGATGCGAGTAGGTGGTGGTGGCAACAGAAACGGGACAGTGGATGCCGTTCATACACCAAGTACTGCAGGGGCTACGCCCAATTCCACAAGCGGAACGATGTACAGTCCGACAACGACGTTGCAGCAGAGTTTGAGTAATACATCTTCGCTACCGGCGACTGTCCAGCCACCTCCTGGTGCGGTGGTCGCCACGACGCCAGCTGTATCTACGTCCCACGGAAGATCTACTCCTTTGGGAGGTGAAGGCCGAGTAGGAGCAATCCCAAAACTCCCTTCTATTCCTGCTTTTGATCCTCGGTTTTCCATGCTTGAATCCGTCACCTCAAGGAACTCGAGAAGGGTAGATAAGATGCCTATTATTCCAGGGAGTGTCGAGGGGCATCGAGAGGAAGAATATGAAGAGGAGGGGGCAGAATATGAGCGCCATTCCTTGCATGCCGATAGTTTCGTAACGGCAGGTGAAGCGGAAGAAGGGGAAGGGATGGAACTCGATTCTATGAATGAAGCGGGGGAGGAGTTGTTCATCCACAGACGATGGGAACGGGATGTAGGTCTGGGCTCCGGAGCACCAATTAGTTCTGAGGACTGCCCCACTTTCCGGGCGAAATCAGAGACTGCACCAATAACTTCCTTCACCCCAGCATTTTGGACATTCTGGATAGGATTTCTCTTTCCTGTTCTCTGGCTGATTGGTGGATGGCACTTTACCAATATCGGAGAGATGCCGCCGAAATACACAACTTGGGAGTGGTTTTTCTGGAGGAGAAGATGGAACCCATGGAGATGGTTTAAGGCGATACGGGAGGGTGTACTTTCTTGCTTCAGACCGAGACCAGGACGGAGGCTGAGAAAAGCATTTTCCTCGGGTTCCAACGCAAATGCGAGAGCCGGAAAGGTATACCCTGCTTTACCTCGTTGGGTTGCAGAGAAGCAGAGCACAGACGACGGCCGTATGAGGCTCAATGACCCCAAACGGTCCTTGAGAGGAATTCAGTTTGGTTATCCCTTCGTCCCTCGTTGTGGCTCTGACCACCACACGTCCCCTTCCTTTTTCACGGCTCCCAACAGAGTCCTCGACCATCTTTATGGTGTTCGGCTCAGCGAGGTGAGCGGTCGTCCTGAGACAGGTCGCAGGATGCTAGATCCATGGATTCAACGATGTCGTTATGCTTTCTGTTATGCTTTGCTACTGCTTGCGGTTGGTCTTTGCACTGCATCCATTTATTTAATTATCGTCAACACAAGGAACCTTCGTTAGCCTACTGTATCCCTATGCATATGTATGATAGACACTACTCACGAAATTGACATTTTATCCACATAGTTAATTTCCATGTTGACCTTTGCATGTTACGGTCCGCAGCATTGGAAGGCGAACCATTTTTTCACAAGACTTGGAAGTGGGCGCTGTCGTTAGTGGTTAAGCCCAGTCAAAATCGCATCTGAGCAAATATATATATTCATATCGTGTTACATAATTTTAATTCCTGTCCCACTTGACGTTAATCAACCTCAATCGATAAACTTTTTGAACAACTATGCGCCTCTTTCTCGGCTTCAGCAAATTCTTCCTGGCCCTCCGATCAGGCCTCCAAGTCTGGTGAGCATATGTCTTCTTTGGAAGCCACTTTGACTTACATGAACATCAGATGTCCGCATTTGGGATTGAAGAAAATGTCTCGAGTCCTGACCTTGACTGGACAACAAAGAAACCCCAAGTCCCCAGTCAGAAGTTTCCTTTTGGGCTCATACCTCCTCGGTGGAGGCTTACTGTCGCCACTATGGTAAGACAGTAATCAATGATGGTCCGGTCCCAAAATGGCGGTTTAGATCTCTCTACGCTAATGCTCCTATGACATTTTCCGGGCCTACTCCTCCCAAAAAAAGGAAACTTCGCAAAGATCTTGAATCTGCCAGGCCTTCTCCTCCAAAAAAACGGCAGCTTAGCAAAAATCCTGAGGAGTTTTCTCCTGCCTCTAGTCCCTGTGAAAACCTGATCCTGAGGTAAATTAATTTTTTAAAGTAAGCCCGTCATCTCATTGTCTCCTCGGCAGGAAAGCCGCTTTTATCGGAAGTCCCAGCCAACCTTTGGACGATTTGCCCACCGATCTTCCTTGCCCAGATTCTCAAGATGTAACTGCCGACTGGACATCTTTATTGGTACACAATGTGAAAAAGATGCAGAGGGAAAAAATTGTTTTAGAGCAGAGAGTGACCCAGCTTGAAGCCGAGTTGGAAAATGCTAGGGAGGAGATCCAGCGATTGAAGGCAAGGGTTGAGTAAGCATGTACAAAATATTTGATAATTCTCGAGCATCTTATCTGAACTGTAGACAGTAGTCTTCACTTACATCTCTAATCGTACAAATCACATGCGTCGCCACAAGTTACAACTCTGAGTCATTCATCTTTCTCTCCAGAGTTTACGAGCATGATCCGTGATGGTATTGATCTACTTTCAGTATGTGCCCACTTCAAGGAACCTTGTCTTCCATCGCGATTCAAAAATGAACCATTTAACGTCCATTGCCCTTGTAAGTGGCTTTACCGTTTTGTCAACAAATCGTCGTGCTTGCATCAAGGAAAATAGCTTGCTCGAAAATTCGATCTCTCCCATGTTCCGACGAGACCACCAGGAAATCGAATCGGATTCATGTCACTATCACCCACAAAGGTGGTCTCTCGAAGGCAATTAAACACACTGCAAGAGGCCGAAAAGAAATACAAAACTGGGGATTGTGCTGCTGCTGCTCCCACATCAGCAAAGTCTGATTTTCGGCCATACCCAGCCATATCATGGGTCCTCTTCCATATACCGTACCAAACAAATCATATACCTGTTTATACCTTGCTACCATTATATACCCTTACATACCTTAGCTTTTCA
>Ga0307517_10012325_pt1 | contig 11747 bp, 6 predicted proteins | sample 23_EM_MG_FD_194515 | JGI IMG/M metagenome (GOLD analysis project Ga0307517, IMG submission 194515) | Populus trichocarpa ectomycorrhiza microbial communities from riparian zone in the Pacific Northwest, United States - 23_EM | ecosystem: Host-associated > Plants > Roots > Unclassified | place... | reverse complement strand
GGCTTGTCTTCAATTTTGTTATCTGAGTGTGCTTTGAGATTTGAGCAAAAGACCTCACTGTTTTCCTTATATGATCATCGTGATATCTCAATCTGCAAATATTCTTATCACGCAATAAACTTCATCGTGCATCCATGAAGTTTTTGGTTTATTGGTCCTGTTTGCATGTGGATTTGCCATGCATCAACAGGAAAAGGCTGTCAGATGCATTTTGAAATGTGCTTCACTTATTTAGTTGTATTTCTAGTCAGATTTGATAAGGTATGGACACACTACTTCGACTGAGGCATGAGAAGTCGGCTGGGCTAAATGGAAGGATGTTTTCTTAAATTGCTTGGAAATATGGATGTCCATATTGATATGCCTGTTTCTTCTTAATTGCACACTTTTTTTAGCATGTCAATGTTGAATACTGCACCTTCAAGTAGCTCAGTAAGTAACCAGTGTTTTTATCATTGTTTTTCAGTCAAACTTGGTGTAGGTGGCTTCAGTATGGGAGCTGCAACCGCCCTCTACTCTGCCACATGCCACATTTTTGGGCAATATGGGAATGGAAACCTGTACCCAGTCAACTTAAGTGCAATTGTTGGTCTAAGTGGCTGGCTTCCATGTTCAAGGTTTGGTTTCAGAGTTCTGACGTGTGAACAGACATAAACACCTTAACCATGATTAGACACATGATAAAACATGAAATACAGGTGTTGGTTAAGCAATCTATTCAGAAAACTATTTCTTGTCTTGCAGGACCTTGAGGAACCGGATGGAAAGATCAGATGAAGCTGCAAGACGTGCAGCATCCTTGCCCATCTTGCTCTGCCATGGCTCAGGTATTGGCCTTCATCCCACAGGCCACGGGTTTGGATGCATTCATTTCCAATAAGGATATCTTCATTGAGAAGCAGATGGCAAGACAAGAACAAATTTTGCTATCTGCATTTCTAATAACTTTGGTAGAACATCATATTTGCATGTACTGTAAGAAAATGTGCTTGTTTTCAGAAATGCGTATGACTTGCAAATGATTTGTAACAATAAATCATAGTATACCATTTACATGAAGCTAAATTTTCTTATACTCTAAGAATACTTGAAATGGACAAACAAGATAATATTGTATGCAGTTCCAAAGAAGTGAACTCGCTGTTCTCTAGGCTTTTTAACTGCTGATTGGTCTTTTATAGCATAATGGTGTAAGCCGCGTTTACTGAGCTATAGTAAGTTCATATCTAACTTTCTGGTCGCAGGTGATGATGTGGTTGCACATAAACATGGAGAGAAATCAGCACAAGCATTAAGTTCAGCTGGATTCCGTAATCTTACATTTAGAAGCTATAATGGGTATATCTATCTCCCACTAGGCATTATAGCATACCCAACTATATAAACATTTTGTTACTGGCACTAATAATAATAATAATAAAAAATGCTCTACTTCCATGCAGGCTTGGCCATTACACAATCCCTGAAGAGATGGATGGAGTTTGTAATTGGCTAACCACGAGGATAGGTCTCGAAGGGCCACGGTCTTAAAAAGAACTGTCAAAAAGAACTGTCAAGGAGCAAGGGTACACAGGGTTACAGAAGAATGTATAATGGATAGGAAAGGCATTCCAGAATATATGCATGGTGTGGGGTTTATGGTATAGCTCATGGTTTAATTCATTATTCCTCGATGTCATTTTCTTAAATAAACTCTTTTTTGTCTGTTGATTTTCTTTTTTGTTTGGGCTTCCTATCATATTCTGATGGCTAGCATGGGTTTTTTTTTAGTATTATTGGGTTTTTTCTCGTTTGCATCTAGAGAGTTGGAAAGGGGGACATGGATGATTCTTTCATGCTCTGAATCCAGGAAATTTTATGAGCTATTTGACTGAGAATAATGTATCTGTGAGGTTACCAGCATTAGATGGATTTCAGGTACAAAATAAGGGTTAGCTATGGGCTGGCTTCTCACTCTTTCCTGTTGTATTGTTTCGATCATATCAAGAAACATTTATAATGTCAAGGCCAGAGAAAGTTTCTTAATCAAATGTTCAATAAACGACTAACAATTCAAAACAATCTGACGAATAATGTTTTTCCAGTTTTCCTAAAGCCGTCTTTGAGCAAAGCATGGCTAAAAGTCAGCCCAAGCTCTCAAGGCCCAAATATATATATATATATATATGGGCTGAGGCAAGCATGACATAGCAAGGGCAGCTCGGAATAGAGGCTCACTGTTAAGTTTTGGGTTTCTAAGGGAATCAGGAATTGACCTCTTGACAATAACTGGCCCTGCATCAAGCACCATGCATTGGGCTTTAGTAAATTGCCATGGCAAGCTTGATAGAGCACAAAGGCTCACGAATCCAACTTGCACGGACAGATAAAAACTCTGACTAGGCTATGCATGTATGCAACTCTGTGCAAGCATGCAAGTTAATCAATCGATCATCCAAAATTCGGTTTTTGTAGCAAAACCAAAGGCCAAGTTCAAAACTATTTTTACCACGTAGAGAGCAGGAAGCAGTCAAAATGACTTGATAAGATTGGACATTAGAAAATCATTGTGAACTCATACGACTTAGGGTTAAGAGAATGGAAATTTTGTTTTTTCACTGGTCAACAAGGACAACCTTTAGTACTATCCACCAACCATTAATGAAATCCAATCGACAATAGACACATCTAATTGCATAACAGAGATACGAATTGGAGATGGAAAAGGAGCGGAGCAAAAAAAAACTGCATATGATGATGCCTGGCCACATCCCTAGCATGAGTCACGTATATTCCGAACATGGAGTCACTCGAAATACCTACTTAAGCAAGATTGTGACAATCAAGTATCAATTGAGAACCATACGAGGTCCTTATCCGAACCTGGCGCAAAATCAAAACCTCAGACCACAGCTGCATATGTACTTTCCTGGAATGAATTATATCCAACACCACTGCAATACAAAGGAGCACATTGGTCAATCAAGGATAAGAATATATATCAATAACGTTTTTGCAAATGGCAAGAAACATGAATAAAACTCACCTAAAGTGGCAAATGTCTATATTTCTAGTATTTCTGTTGGGTGCAATCTTTGGAATCGAGACAAGGAGTGAGGGGCGGGAAAGAAGGCACAGATTTCAAAATGAACTTGCGCCCGCGCCCACTTTTCAAGCCTGCTGAAGAGCTCGATTGAAACTCTCGAATGTGACTGTGAGGCGGAGAAACTCGCTTTTTATTAGGAGAGCTTGCTTTAACAGATGTGATAGGGGCAGAAGAATCCTTTAATATTTCGGGTGTGTCATCTTCCAGAATGTCATAAAGCCCACAATCAGAGTCCTGTGCTTGATTTTTTGTCTCACCTAACCGAGTCATTGGGGTAATTGGTGAACTGTGCCAATGAAGAGAACTGCCAGATGAGAGACGAGCACTTCCAGGATACACCCGAGGTTGTGAAACATTTGCCTTGTCCTGTGTTTTAGACGAAGCCGAAGAAGCCATCATGATTGAGGACGGATTTGGCAGTGGAGTATGATCAGAGAAATCGGCAAGTTCATCAAATTGTGGTGAGAATTGGCCCGTTTTTTCAGTAATGTTATAATCTAGTTCCTGGCCGTGGGAAACTATGTCCAGGGTTATACTTGTTTTTGGAAGCATGTCGTTGCCTTGTGAATTGCTTGGAGAACTTACGGATTTTGCATAAGATGGCAGCATAGAAAAATCAGACTCAGACGATAAGACATACCTACCAGGAAGGAGTCGGGATTTTGGTGCATCCTTTTCATGGCTAAGAAAAAAGGAACAGTTAGCTATTAAAACAACCTGGACTAAAAGATTCTAACCTCTCCAGAACAAATGCATCTTCATCAAAGAAATAGTACCTTAAGTACTCAAATGATGGTGTTGGTGGTGTGAGGCTGCGCAGATCGTATAGCTCAGTATGTAAAAATTTATTGTTTGCAACCATTTCCAATTTCTCATCAGCCATGCCTTCTAAACTTTCTTCATTAGCTCTGTTGCTTACTATTTCTTGAGTCATGGCATATTCTGTAAATATATAAACAAAAATCAGTCATCATTCCACCAGTAGAATAGTGATTTTCACTTCTATTTTTGGTGCATCCAAACATTTGTGACACAAAATATCTTTAGCCAAAATAACAAAAGAATTTGTATAACTTTCCAGATGTTATGTTGTCATTAGATTTAATCCCTTATAAAGCTGGGAGGAGAATCTACAAAGGCTGAGACTTGAATTTTCAACTATTTTTTGAATTCAAACCACAAATACTCCAAATTGGGCAAAATCCTATCATAATTTATGATAAACGATGGCAGCTAAAGAAATGAGGCAAAATTTAATTTCTGCATAATTCCTCACCTTCTTTCCTACCGTGGATATTTCTGCACCCTTCACATCGACAAGCATTGGAGCATCCGACATTAGCCTTTTAAAGTTTAAACATGAAAAGATAGAAAAGTTAGAAATATTGAGAAATGGATAATTGTGACAAAGGTGATGACAAATTCAGATATTGACAAATTACTGCACCTGATAGCATTCACAATACTTTTTCACACACATTGACCTTTTGCAATTGCATCCTGTCTTATGCCTCCCTGAGTACGGTGTAAACAGGTCTACATCTTCCTGTGAAAATGCAAACATGATCACCAAATTCCCAGTCAAAAAGAAATTGCTAAAAATCCAAAAAAGATGGTTTGGTACCACATCGATTGCTTGAAACTCAGTCACATGCTGTACAATCTTTGGAGCGAAAGCAAGTGGATTACGTGATTCAATTTGTTGTCGTGTTTCAAGAACAGTATCTTCATATTCAGGCCTGTTAAAGCACCCCTGGCAAGCACAAATTGCAGCACAGTAGATTCCGGCTGCAAAACAATCACAGTATCTGGCCAAATAGGAGGAGAAAGTTAAAAAGAAATAATAATTTAAATAAATTACACATATGTGAGCATGACTACCAAGAAAACTTGAAATCACTCACAGTTTCAAACATTTAGTCTTCCTACAGTTGCAACGTTTGCAACCATCACCATCAGTGCTTGATGCTTTCTTCCTGGAGATCATAAGAAGTTCAGTGGTGCAACTTAGTTTGGAGAACAAACTACACGCGCGCGCGCATAGAGAGAGAGAGGGAACAAAAGTTGACGATGAAAATTATCACATAAACATGCCTTTTCTTCTTGGGGCTTGATGGGCTGAAGTCCTCAAAATTGCCAGCGTGCTCTGAACTAAATCTCCTCTTATTGTGTGGAGTTACCTGATGTTCTGGTGGCTGCAAGTTATTAAAAGATTCCATGTTGTGAAAAGACTCAGAAGTGGTAGAGCTTGTAGCAAGTGAAGCCTTAGTTTGGAGCACTCCATCTCCCGCAGTTAATGAGACTCTCTCAACTAAATTTGATAGTTTGGAGCAACTAATTTTGTTCTCCACTAAATGGTGGCTCATGATAGGTCCTGATGCACCGCTTCCCATTGGCAAAGTGTTGACAATGCTATTGAGATGCAAGCCAATACCTGAAGGCTTGGAAACAGCTACGGGACACTTTCCACTTATATTAGCGGAAAACATAGCACTCATAGTTTGCTCCTTGTGGGAAGAGATAGTTAGCTCCACCTGAGATGAATCCAAAATCTCCAATTCTGTACTGGAAGCAGGTGATATTGAACCAAATAAATTGATTGCTGGATTTGGAGAATAGGTACCATCCTTTGTAGTTTCCTGTTGAGCTTGTTCAAACTGAAGGCAGCGTCTACTCATGCCACGTTGGAGCTGACTGACCTACATTTTAAATTGCAATTACACTGCTCAAGAAAGAAAATCCTACTAAATTTTGATTGCAAAAGAAATAATGAGGGCTACTAGTTTCATGATGATATGTGAAAGTGCGCAAATGATTTGCATTTAAAGTGGCATGACCCAAATTACATAAACCATGAGAGTGCGCATAGGGGGCATGTTTTTATCATGCAAGAATAGATTAAGATATCCATAGAAAAGTCATCATATGGACTCGCATGAGGAGAAGAATAGCTCAGCAAATCCAAAACCTTGAATGGGATAGATTATCTGTAGAAAAGTTTTTCTTCCATGTACACTTCAAAAACACAAGAAGAATCACCACAAATTTCCCTTATCAGCCTTTTCTAGCATGCCCATCCACAGTCATCACTCCTCAAATGTTAGACATTGGCAAGCTCCATGAATTTAACTTTATTCCTATTAAACGGGAGAGGCCCATTGGAGTAGAACGTGATTCATCAGATCTTCATAATTAGGAAAGAGTGCAGTTCCTAAAATCGTGATTAAGAAGCACAACCAAAATAAAGCCCGCTACTGATAACAATTTTTCATTATAAATTCTTAGTGGCTATGAATTTAACTGACCAATGAAATGAAAAAAAAAATCTCATTTGAAATGTGCATGGTCTATCAGCCTCTCTGCTCTTTGGAAATAAACTTGGAAGATGAATTTAAGATAAAACTTTTTATACCTCTGAACCATTATATGTTATGAGTTGAATAGGTTCATGTGGATGAGCAACCTGAAAAGGAAGTAGTTGAGTGAAAAAGTAAACCTTAAACATTACAAGGCGAACATTCTCATCTTTTCACAACAGGGTTCACACGTTCTATTCCTAGTTTCACAAAAGAAAATAAACGCTGTTATTACCTGAGCCCCTGAAGTGTAGCATTGTTGCCTAGAAGCATGGTCTACAAGCAAGTCAGACCCAAAATTTGGGCAAACATGAGATGGTTGTTTGGCAAGGCTTCCCTCCTCTTTAATCTTTTCCATCTTATTTTCAGATGTTGGCTGCTCCTTAGGATCCTCTCCATCTTGCTCAGGCCTGGCCTGAGACACCTCCCCTTTCGTCCCCTTATCATTTATGTCATCAGATTCTACTATTTTCAAGTTGGTTAAATTACTTTCTGATGACTGAAGTGCATCATCAGATTTTTTCACGTTTGGGTTTACCAAATTAACAGAGTCTGCACAATCTGCATCCACAGGATCAGATAAGTACTCATCAACACAGCCTGAGGAGCTGCCAGGTTGGTCTTGTTCAGAGTTATTGACATTGTCGCTTGTTTGGGCGTCAACAATCAGATTGCTAGTCAAACAGATGCTCGATTTCCCCATATCCTCCGGACCATCAATAGATTTCTTGCTTCCATCGTCAATCTTAGATGTTTCTGCCCCAGATATCTGAGGATATTGAAACCTGGGAAAGCAAAAAACTAGTCACGTAAACAGTCTTCAAACCTTAATTCAAGCCCTTTAAAACTGTAAGAACAGTGAAATCTAGAATCTCAAACCTTCGCAAGAGATTTATTTGACGGTCTGATGCTGTATGTGGTGACTTGAAGACAAGTGGAGGGGAATTGATTCCTAGGAGTCCATGTGCTACATGTGCAGTGTTGACAGGCTTAATAGGCGACAGATTGCTTATGTAATTAGAAAATGGGGATTCCTGGAAACAGAGGAAGCAAAGTACTCAGGATATCCACAAATTTCCCTTTTTCCAATTGGGAACATCCACGATTCTTGATAACATGCACAAGAAACTTTCTGGAGAACCCTCCATTTTCATAACACAACAGCGCATCTAACAATATTAAAGCAAAAATAAAACTAACAGATACCAATCACTCACCCACGACTTGAAGGGTATAGTTATTAAAATAGAACAGGAGAAAATCAAAATCTTGCACTTTCCACCAATTGTGGTTCCAAAGGGAATTTCAACTCATTTACACACCACACAGCAAAAACAATGCGAGTAATACTAATAATTACAGCCTTCGGATGTATTTTCTCTTTGACTGGTTTTTATTAACACCTGATACATTAAGGAACCATAATCTCTACACAGGTTCCATACATCCCCATATGCTTGAACAATACTAAATGCCTTAGTTCAGAAACGAAAACATGTTTGCAAAAAGCACATAATTCAATACATTACTCCATCCTTAAGCCAATAACCCACCAATGCGACTTCAAAACCTACTACAACAACACAAAATCCTCATCACAAAGTCTACAATTCAGATTAACTATATATCTTCAACTACGATCATGGATTACTCGAATGGAATCATTTTTTCCAAGCTAACCACATATCTTCACCAGCAGGAAAAAGAAACACCCTTAAAAATCATTAAAAACAACGAAGCAACAGATTGCTAAAAAAATAAACAAAAGCAGCCCTAATTTTAAGCCCTTTCACAAAATTGAACTAAAACAAATCACAACCAGATCCTTAAGAAACACACAAACGCAATTAAACCAAACAAAATTCCTACAAAAAATTAAAAAAAAAAACCCTAAGATGGTCACACTGTATTGTAAGAAACCAGCAAGCATAAACACAATTAGGCAATAAACTCAAAAATGGAGTGAATTAATTAAGAAATGAAATTACTTGAACTGGGGGAGAATCTGATAAACTAACGGTGGTGGCAGTGGCGGAAATGGTGGTTGTTGTGGTGGTGGTGGTGGTGGTGGTGGTTTTAGGAGAATCCATGAAATGAAACCCTAATTTTGATAACCCTGGAAATCAATTGCTGCATTTTAGTTTTTTTTTTTAATCTGCTCCTTTCAGGGTGAAACTAAGAGTAGAAAAAAAATTGTATTTACTTTTTTCCTATTTTTAATTTTGATGTTATTTTGGGGGGGAAGTAAAGATAAAAAGAAAAATAGAAAAGAGACGTAGGCTATTGACGCGGCTTTTTAAAAACAGAGCGGGAAGTTTTTTCACATGCCTTTTTGGGCCTCACTTGTTTTGGGCTTGTTCTTAACGGGCTCCATTTGTATTATACTGAAAAGGCAATAAAGCCCGATTTGATAAGTAGGGGACCGTCTCCTTCTCTCAGGTACTTGGTGTTACGGCAGTTTGGAAAGTCGGTGGCAGTTTTCCACAGTTTCTTATGTGGGGGGAGTCGGAAGAGAGGGACACGTGTCTTAAATTGTGCTGGAACTTATTGATAGTTTTATATTGTAATTTTCACTGTTTTTTTTTTTTACATGTAGGCTTGGGTAGCATGCAATGTATTGCAGGCAATGCAAGTTAAGTCGGTAAGTAGAAAGGAACTTGTGTATTTTGCTCGTTTCGTAACATAAAAAAGTGTGATATAATTTTTTAATAAAGAGAAATATTTAGTTGCTAGACAAACATGAATGAATTGAAAAAAAAAAACTAAATTTTGTTGAGGGTTATTGGAGGCTGGGTTGACAAATAAGGGCTAGACCATACAATACCCTTTCTTAAAAAACAAATATTTATCCATGAATCCCAAACTTTTTAAAATAATAATAAAAAAAACTACAAAATAAAGTTTTACATTTAAATTCCATAGTTGGTAGCTAGGCGATCCATTATTGTTAAATTTGGTATGATTTAATTGATTAACCTAGAAAATATGTGACTTAAAATTTAACTTAACATGAATTTTAAGTTAAACAAATTTTAATATTAATCTTATAAAACCCACTTAATTTATAATCTGATTTATCTAGTTGGTATAATCAAGTCCGATCAAAATTTATCGAGTCAATACTAAAAAAATTTAGCCAAAAAAATTTTAAAAGATATAATAATATATCTGAGTTGACTGCAATAGATAAACTAACTTGATAACTTGAACGACTTCCGATTCCAATTGTATAGGTTAAATCTTTTATGAAGTATGATAACTACGTGGTGTTGGAGCTCAGCAAACATCACCAATTAGGCAATTTTTTACTCAGATCTTGTTTTTTTATCACAATCAAGTCGCTACCCTAGAAAACCTCAACCAACTTCAACCTCTGAGGATTCGTAGCTCGAAGATCGGTCTTCTCAAGTTGAATTAGACGACACCGATGTTTGATGGAATCTTCAACTCAACTGAGTTATATAATCTGATGCGAACGTGAAGACGAAGTACGGGAGACAATGGAAGCAAGAACACATCATTAGACTGGGCTTTGCCTTCATATAGTGGGCTCAGTTGCACACTAAAAGTGGTGTTCTTCAGGTTTCAATCTTTTTGCCCACCAGAGCCCACAGGCCGTAGATGGATCCTAGTTCCTGGAAGCTATAAACTCCAATCAAGCAAAGGGTTCTTGAAGGCTACCCTCTAACACAGATCTAATTTAAAGATTTAATAAAATCCATCCAGACGCCGATCCAGGGTTTAAACTTAAAAAAAAAAAAATTAATTAAAGAAGAGAGCATACGAATAAAATTTGATTAGAATTGAAAAAGGATAAAAGTACATGCAGAGGCTAGAAGAGCCTAATAGCTCTAGGCCCAAAGAAATTAAATTAAAAAAAAATAAACAGTAGACAAAAAAAATAAACACTTGGGGAGATAAAAACGTAGGTATGTTTGAAAATTTGAAAAAGTTTTTGGATGGTCATAGCCACCCCTAGTCCCAATGTTGGACCGCCTATGGATCTATTTACCACAAACTAGAAGTTACTAGCCATGGTGCTGTATGAAGAATTCAGGTGTGTTTGATATAATTTTTGTTTTTTTTTTATGTTTTTTAAAATATTTCTGACTTGAAAAATATTAATTTATTTAGGAGTTTGGTAGATATTTTTTTTAAAAGTATTTTTTGCTTGAAAATACATCAAATATTTTTTTTATTTATATCAGCACATCAAAATGATAAAAAATACAAAACAAATATCAATTTGATGTTTTTTCAGACAAAAAAAATAAAAATTTTAAAAAGCACGATCGGACCGTAATACTGAACAATACTTAAATTAATGTTTTTTTAGTGTTTTTTTTTATGATTTTGATGTGCTGATGTCAAAAATAAAAAAAAAATCTAAAATTTTTTTTAATTTATTTTTAAGTGAAAAGTTATTTTGAAAAGAAATTTCACCATAATTCTAAATACCCAGAGGAAGTTATATACTAAATGTATTAAATTAGATTCTTAATTAAAATACCAAGTAAAGTTTTCCCCTTTTCTAACCTTTAACCATATAAGCACCTGAGGAATTTGAGATTGATTCCTATCTCTGATTAATTTGCTTTGCTAATGCAAGTTGTTGGATAGAAATTACCCAACACAATGCTTTGCTCACAAGTGAGAGGAGGGCTGTGCCCTAAGGAAGATTAAGCTCAAAGGGCTGATTTTGGGGAGTCTGAAGAAGCACAGGGAAAAGATATTGGAGGAACAAAAAGCGAAAGAGAAGAGAAGACTTTTATCATTGTTGATGATATCACGTTCATCTCTACCGCCTCACGTGCATGCAGATCCTAACACGCATCACGTAGAACATTTTTACTTTTAAAAAATTTCCATGGTTTAATTAAGACTAATTAATTTTCCTTTATATTGAAAGTAATCATGTATTTATGATAATATAGAAATTTCATTTACTACGTGCTCCCCCAACATTTCAGACATGCTAAGGATACTAGCCCGTTTAAATAAATTTCTTGAATCAAAACACAAATATATAAATATATTTCATAAAAAGAAATCTTCACACCCACATTGCTAAAATTAAATCAAATATGATTCTCTTATACTATTATATATAGGAATCAAAATCAAATATGTAATGAAATTAATTAGATTCATTCATTCATATGTAGGGACCGAAATGAAAAAAAAGAGAGGAAAAGATGAAGATACAGCGGTTTAGCTAATGATTTAATACACCTTGGTTAAATTAAGAGGATATATAGTTATCTTTTCTAGGATTTGAATCTGAAATTTTCTAATAAAAAATTATA
>Ga0307517_10012324_pt1 | contig 11747 bp, 12 predicted proteins | sample 23_EM_MG_FD_194515 | JGI IMG/M metagenome (GOLD analysis project Ga0307517, IMG submission 194515) | Populus trichocarpa ectomycorrhiza microbial communities from riparian zone in the Pacific Northwest, United States - 23_EM | ecosystem: Host-associated > Plants > Roots > Unclassified | place... | reverse complement strand
TGCAAATACCAAACCCATCTTTTCTTCCCAAAATTACGATTCTGGTCCCATTCCATTAATTACCCCCGATCACAATCTTTCCATCGCCAAAACCATCATCACTGCCCACCCAAATTAACCCATCAGACACACAATCCCCCCACCCCCCCCACCACTCTCCGTACATATGGTCGCCGCCCAAAGCCCACCGATCCCACGATCAATCAATCACTCCCGATTGCTCACCCTAATCCACCATCCACTCCTCTATCACTAGACTCAGACATACCTGAACCACCAACACCCTCCACTGACACAAACACCACCATACCACCCACACCTACCCCGCCTCGTTGATCCACCTGTCATGCTGGCCCCCCATCCAAACTCCGCGACTATGTCTGCTCCAATGTTTACACTACCCAATCATCCTCCTCACTACCCGGTCCCCCCAAAAGCACCCGCTATCCACTGGCATCATATGTTTCCTACCACAGATATCAACCTCTACATCGCTCCTTTATTGGTACAATCAGCCGTATCACAGAACCTCGTTCTTATTCAGAAGCTGCTGCCCATCCTGAATGGCAAGCAGTTATGTAGTCTGAATTACAGGCACTTCAGCATTATAACACCTGGTCCCTCACTTTATTACCAGCGGGCAAAACTTTGATTGGCTGCCGGTGGGTTTACAAGGTCAAACACCGGTCTGATGGCTCTGTGGAGAGATTAAAAGCCCGTTTGGTTGCCAAGGGTTTCACCCAACTTGAAGGAATTGATTATCAGGACACTTTCTCCCTGACTGCCAAAATTGTATCCGTTCGCTGCCTACTTGCTCTGGCTGCAGCTCGCGGATGGACACTTCATCAATTAGATGTCCATAACGCCTTCCTTCACGGTGATCTTTCAGAAGAGATTTATATGTCTTCGTCGCCGGGGCTTCTTCGACAAGGGGTGGAACAATTAGTGTGCCATCTCCATAAGTCCGTATACGGGCTGAAACAAGCATCACACCAATGGTTTGCAAAATTCTCTAAAGCCATCTGCTCTGCTGGATTCAAACAATCTCAGGCCGACCACTCTCTATTTACCAGGCAACGAGATAAGTCATTCACTGTCCTCTTAATATACGTTGATGACATTTTGATTACTGGAAATGATCCTATTAGTGTTGCTATGACTAAAAAATTCTTGCACGGTCATTTTCATCTTAAAGATCTTGGCCCCGTAAAATACTTCCTTGGTATAGAGTTTTCAGCCTCCAAAAATAGAATTTTCATTACTCAACGAAAGTATGCATTAGAAATTATTGAGGATGCAGGGTTATTAGGTGCAGCCCCTGCCGATACCCCCATGGAATGTGGCTTAAAATTGTCGGACAAGAGCGATTTGCTCAAAGACCTGGGTCGTTTTAGGAGACTGGTTGGTAGATTGATTTATTTGACTGTTTCAAGACCGGATATCACCTATGTTGTGCATGTTTTGAGTAGATTTATGCACCAACCCCGAAAGCTTTATATGGAAGCAGCCCTTCGGGTTGTCCGATACCTGAAGGGGGCGCCTGGTCAAGGCCTGTTCTTTTCCTCGAACACTGATTTCAAACTGAGAGCTTATTTTGACTCAGATTGGGCAGGCTGCCCATTAACTAGGAGATCTATCACAGGGTACTGCGTGTTCCTTGGCCCTTCATTGATATCTTGGAGATCAAAACGACAGAAAACTGTTTCACTCTCCTCTGCAGAAGCAGAGTATCGTGCGATGACATGAGCATGTTGTGAATTGACATGGCTCCAATGCCTTTTGAGGGATTTAGGGCTTTTGCATCATGAACCTGCTTTATTATATTGTGATAATAAGGCTGCACTGCATATTGCAGCTAACCCAGTCTTTCATGAGCGCACTAGACATATCGAGATGGATTGCCACTATATTAGAGATAAGATCCAAGACGGTTCTGTAATAACAAGACATGTAAACTTTGAGCATTAATTGGCAGACATCTTTACCAAGCCCTTGGGAAAAGAAACTTTTGTTCCTATGGTCTACAAGTTGGGAGTGCAGGATATCCACTCTCCAACTTGAGGGGGAGTGTTAAGAATAAGAATCCTATTAGAAATAGATAACCTGTATACTTTAGGTTTCCTACTGTAAAACTGATTCTATAGGACAATAAATTGCAAGACAGTAATTGATTCTTAATCTATTGGAATGACTATAAGTGCTTTTGTATAAATATGTGATGTGATCAATAATACAATTCATTCCAGCAAATTCTATTCTCTCTTTTCAATTCACATGAGAGTGTGGGGAAACTTCTAGGTGATGGGAAATACCTAGTTGCTAGGCAAACACGAGTGAATAGGAAGAAGAAAGGCTGAATCTAGTAGGGGTCTGAGTTGCCGTATAGGAGCTGAGAATTTTCAACGAGAAATTAACCCTATATATATATATATATATATATATATATTCATTGATATATTTTAGTTCTATTATTTTAGTGTAAAATTTTCGATGTTATCTTTATACGAGCCACTCTTTGGATTTTTTAAGGTATTTTCTTAGAAATTTCATGAGCAAAAAATTCAAAGGATATGATAAGGAAAAAAGAAAATAAAAGAAAAGATGATAGAAAAAAATTCACAATGAGCTTTATTTTCTAGTTATTTAAAAGTTTAATAATGATATTGAAACTTTTAGTAATCCATAAGAGTAACATTAGAAATTGAAAATGATAAGAATAAAGGTAAAAGTTAATAAATCTATAAAGCTATATATAAATGAACTTAACCAAAAAAAAAAAAAAAGAAGTTTTGACTATATACACACACACTGATAGAGATAGAGATACATTACATCATGTGTAAAGAAGGAACATCGATCAATATTCCAGAGATATTAATAATAATGAAGTTGACTTATTAATTGGTTGAATTAACTTCCATATATTTAAACAAGCATTGTTTTAAGATTTTTTTTAATTAAAATTTTATTTTTTTAAAAAAATCAAATTTAAATTGAATTTTTATCATGTCAACTCTTATCTAATTTAATTTAAAAATTAATACAAGTATACTCTAAAAATGACACACACAACTATATATCTTAATGTTTTTACTTTTTAGTACACAAACAAGATATTTTTTTTATGTAAATAGCAATAATTGCTTTTCCACCTCTCCGATCTCCACTCCCACGTCTCAAAGCTCTTTCTCTCTCTTTTAAGATTTATAATAATAATAATAATATTATTATTATTATTATTATTTTTATTAAACATAAAAGAGAATTAAAAAAAAATAGAGATGAGAATCTAAGAAAGAAAGGGGAGTCTGAAAGTGAACGGTGCTGGGTTGATCACTTTGGTTGGAACAACTTTTGAAGAGCTGTCACATGATCATCTAATTGCCACGTAGCCCATCTCCTGTAGGCGTTTCACTTTGACGTGGCAACCATTCGCCACCTTTTCTCCTAAATATATACCCCTCTCTGCGACGCCCTCATGGTCTCTCTCCATTCTTGATTTCATCATCCACTCGTTCACTCACTTCCCTGCACTCTCCTCTCTCTCTCTCTCTCTCTCTCTGAAACCAAAATATAAAAACAATACCCTCATTTCCCATCAATTCTCTCTCTTTGCCCCCCTCCTTTTTCCTCTCTTCTTTTATTTTTTCCTTTACCCTTTTCACTAAAGAGAAAAAGACCATGCCTATGTTTAGTACTGGTGTAGAAACTCCCAGGAGACACTCACCGGACGGCCCAGATCAATCTAAAGTTTGTCCTCCTCCTCCTCGAGATTCCTGTGACCTCCCATCTCTATTGTTGTCGTCTTGTTATCCTATTACGCTCAAGGTACTGCGAAGGGTTCTAGCAAGAGGGTTCCTTCTTCTTCTTCTTCTTCTTTCGTTCTCGATCAACTCATTAATTTTGATGATAAGTTTGACCTTAACGCCGTTTTGTTTTTGTTTATTTCATGCAGTTTATGGATGTGGGGTATAGAGTGAAATTTGAGAACAAGAACAAAGGAAGTAATATCAAGAGGATTTTCGGCCATGGCCCCACAATTTCTGATCAATTTCAAGAACGTACAATCTTGAATGGGATCACTGGCATGGCATCCCCAGGAGAAATCCTGGCCATTCTTGGTCCATCAGGAAGTGGAAAATCAACGCTTCTTAATGCAATTGCCGGAAGAATCCAAGCAAACGGTTTCACAGGAACAGTGCTCACAAACAACAGAAAACCAGCGAAACAAATAATGAAAAGAATTGGTTTTGTAACTCAAGATGATATCCTCTATCCCCACCTTACAGTCCGTGAAACCCTAGTCTTTTGCTCTTTACTTCGCTTGCCAAAATCACTATCAAAGCAAGACAAAACTTTGGTAGCTGAGTCAGTTATATCCGAGTTGGGGTTAACAAAATGTGGGAATACAATAATTGGAAACAGTTTTATACGTGGGATTTCTGGTGGTGAAAGAAAGAGAGTGAGTATAGCACACGAGATGTTAATAAACCCTAGCTTGCTCATTCTTGACGAACCCACGTCAGGTTTGGACGCAACTGCGGCTTACAGGCTGCTTTTGACATTAGGGACACTTGCACAAAAGGGAAAGACTATTGTTACATCCATGCATCAACCTTCAAGTAGAGTTTACCAGATGTTTGACTCAGTTCTGGTGTTAAGTGAAGGAAGGTGTTTGTATTTCGGCAAGGGAAGTGAAGCAATGGCCTATTTCGAGTCGGTTGGATACTCGCCGTCTTTCCCCATGAATCCTGCTGATTTTCTCCTTGATCTCGCTAATGGTACGTATGCTTCAATCTTCTGTTTAATTTGCAATTTTGTTTATGCTATCTTATCTCTCTCTTTTCCTAGTCGGTTGTGCGCATGACCAGAATCCTTCGTATCTAGTTAACAACAATTGCAAGTGTTTGTGCCATATTGAAAACCTTCACTTGTGTAGCACTAGCTAGAAGATAGATCCTTGAAGCAATGTGCCCATGAGCATTAACTTGGTGGGGGTGGTTAAGGCTTAAGATGGTAGCAGAAGTAAGTTTTGGAAGACTAAAAAAGATGAGATAACTGTAGGACTTGATGAAGACGGCAAAACAGTCAGGTCATGAGGTGGTCCATTATATATGAAGGCAACATCATGTGGCATGTAGATGCACTACTTCTCCATACTTTTTTTTTTCTATGTCATCTGTATCGGTGATCAGAGCTAAGCTATAGTAGAGTTGTACACACAATCCCGGTCCCTTCTGGTATAACTCTAATTAAGTTCTGGGGCAGACCCACACTAGGTTATGGTGACCCACTGAACCTGCCATAACTATTTTCTGCCACACCACATTAGCTGTAGAGGCCGTGAGCGTGTGGATATCTTGTAGATTATGACTTGGCATTCATTTTTTAATCTTGATTTTGAGTTGGAGTTATTATATACGTCTTTACCAGCACCTTTCTAAAACCTAAGAAAAAAAACACCTGACAAAGTGATCAGCTAGCTAGCCAGCTGCCTTACCTAGTGGTGGTGGTTGGATGGTAGTGGTAGTGATGATCATAATGGTTTGATGAATCAATAATTATTCCAGTGTGATGCGTGTTTAGATTTTCGGGATCGTGATGGATGTAGGGATTGTTCTATAATAGTGGCGAACAATGTTTCTTCTGTTGCTCTCAACGTGTCCTCGTCTTCTTACCGATGGTCTCCTTTCCTTTCTTTATTTACCTCTTTTAGCCAACTCGATTTGACTTCTTATACTCTGTTTTATTATTGCTCCCTTCTTTTCTACCTTTCCGCCCTAATTCTTCCACGTGCGATCTGAAGCGCGTGTTATATACTCCACCATATCTCATCGAAAACAACGACTTGCCTCTTCATTTCGGAAAACATTAAACTATAGTTGCCAAACAATCTCTAAAATGAACAACTTGCCGTTCAAGGGTTGAGTTTCTCATGTTTGTGTGTTGGAAATAGAGGCTCCTTTCATAATTTTTGTTGAGAATACAATGTTACTCGGAAACACTTTCCCAATGTGGGATCCGAGTAAAGGACAAAATAGGACCCAAAAGTACTACATATACATACCCCTAGCTAGAGGGAAGAAGATGGTATTAGAATGGACCCTGCTCTGCCATATATATCCTTAGCTATGGTTTTTGGCTAGCTATGTCTAGGTTTTATCCGAAGAATCACATCATTCGCTTTCGTTCGGAGTGGATGGAGTACCATACAACATTGAATTACATGATGAACAATTGAGTTGACCGACTTGTATAACTTTTCGAGGAGTGGTTCCTTACACTATTGCACAAGCCATCATGTAGAGAAATTGTCAATATTGAGTGCCGAGTGTCGTTACCGTCAAAGGGAATCGTCGTATATTTTTTGCCAAACTAGTATGTACGTATTAAGTTTCTTAATTGAAAAAGGAGCTAGACCCACGAAGTATTTTCATGTTAAGAGAGGTTATGGAGTAATTAAGCTGATACTGTAGTATGCTATACTTTAATAAAGGAGGGAGCGTTGTGATTATCTCTGTGGAGCACACTCAAAGTTTGAAGGAAATTAATATATTCATTGTATGCCAATCTTTTTGTTTGGCACCACCACATTCGATCAAATTATATATAATATTTGAAAATCTAGGTTTGGAATGTACGTTTAAATATTATTGCTTCCATTATTTTGATGAGAATAGATGGGTGGGGGCAAGCCACTAAGACAAAAGTCCGCAAATAAATAATTGTAGTACAGGTTTACAGCCTAGGGTTAAGTGTACTTTTGACTTGTAGTTTTAATCCTCGGGTAATCTTGTTTAAGGCTAGGTTTATTACATTGAAAACGTTGGAGAGGTTTGTTTATTGTTTTTCTCTCTTTCTTTTTCTAAAGCTTTCTCTTTTATCTATTCTTGGACACTATGATGATAAGGTGGAGAAAATATTGGTGACGCCATTCATAGCGTGAGAAAGCATCTTTTAGTCTCAAGAGAACTTTGAAGGTGGCAAATGGCATCGTTGTCTCGTGATCATTGGTGTCTTTAGCCTTCTCTACTTACTAATCAATCTATATCCACCTAGCTAGTAGTGGATATGTAGGGAGAGGTTTAAAGATTTTGGCAACGTGGAAGTTTGGGCAAAAATATAGTTGGGGTCCAAGAGCCATTAACATGTGACGATATTATTTGATGTTTAAGTTATTGAAATGTTTTGGTCCATTGATTATGATAACTAGGTGGATGGGGGTCCTAGCTAATTCTGATGCTTTGTCTCCTAAATCCTGATCTTCCCTTCCATGCATTTTCCCTCTCCTTGGTAAAATCTGCTATTCACAGTATCAACATTTTAGGAGAATTTGCCGTCATATGTGACGAAAGATGTGTGATCTTATGGTGAGTGGTGACTATCTTGAAAAGATAGTGGCCACTGACCAACTTCTTGTGATCCTTGTTTAGCAGTGGTTGTAACAGTAGTGATTTTCCTATTCAGTTCCGTGCTATGTCAATGCCATCACTAGGATTCTTTCTTCTCTTCTGTCTTTTTGTCAAGTGTCAACATTTTAGTGGCAGATACCATGCGCTTGCTACGCATGATTGTTTTCCAAATTGACTCGAACATTTTGAAGATTGCACGGCCGGCCACACGGTACCACAGAAGTCTTTAAAATGTTTTCTTTCTCTCTTTTGCAAGCCTTTTCGCAACTCTTTAGCTTAGGATTTCTTGAAAGCGGGGGCACGTGTTGGGTTGTCTTGCATTTTCCTAGGGCATTCTCTCACAAAAGTTTCATAAAACAACTTTATCTGCTTTGATTGATGTTAAAATAATTGAAATCATACACTAATTGAATTCTATAGCAGCACAAACACTAGTGGACACCCACCGGCCCTACCACAAAGATTGGTCAGCTTTTGTTAGCTAAGCTGTGCTGCTCATTACTCGTTCTATAGTTTTGTGCATATAGTATGAATTTCAGCACTAAATTAATCACCATTATTTTTTAATCCCTAGTGCATTTCCTTTTTAGCTGTCTGTTCGTTTCGTTTTCATTCTTTATTTGGTAGATTTGGGTTCATATAAATGAGGTATATATAAGGTACATGTTACTGGTATCATTACTATGAATTTTGTTGGCTGCTGTAGCTTAGTGGTGCTGCCTGGTCATATCTTATAAGATATATTTTGTATGGTTGATCCTATGCTATCAGTAGGAATTTCCCTCCTCCCCTCTCACTTTCTGCTTCCAAGAAAAGCAACTCCACTCTATTAAGCATTTTCTTTGGATACTTATCCCTTAATTTTCAGTGCCATGTATCCCAATGATTCTGTGTCTTATTCTGAAATTCTATCTAAACTTGATAAAGCAATACCCTCTTTTAAAAAATCGGTGCGTCACTTGTTCCTATAATAGCTAGCATATTGGAGTTATATTCCAAAGTTCCCAGCCAAAAGAGACGAGGTAGTCTATTCAGGTTAAATTCCCATACATATAATTGTTTTGGTCCGTTGGCAAGCTGAAATGATCTCTGCATGTCCAAAGCAGCATACATTAAACTGCAACATTATATATCTAACTTTGAGCTCCAAGGAAAATACCCTGTTTTTTTTTTATATATATGAACAGGGCTACAGCTCTATAAATCTCAAAGTGGCTACCCTTGGAAAATCTCAAAATTCAGTTTTTAATCCAACAAATCTCAATCTCTGTAAATCCCAGCTAGGAAGTTTGTATACATTTTTGTGGGAATTACGTATAAACAGATTTCAGCATTGAGGTTCTGTAGTGGCCTCGTGATTGAATAGTGAATAGTATAATAATTGCAAAATTTTATGCTATGTATCTATGCATGGCTTGATTGTTACTAAAAATATTTTGAACAGTTGCTGGTTTAATGTCAGCTTGTTGGATATAATCTATACCTGAACAAATTTTAACCTCTTGATTAACTTGTGCAGGTGTGTGCCAACTTGATGGTGTAAGTGAATTAAGAGATCAGCCGAATGTAAAGCAATCTCTCATTGCATCTTATAACACTTTGTTAGCTCCGAAGGTGAAAGCTGCATGCATGGAGACTGGTAGTATTTCAGCAAAAGAGAACGGTTTCATTGGAAGCCATTCTTTCAAAGAACATAGAAGCAGCGACAGAATTAGCATTTCGTCTTGGTTCAACCAATTCAGCATTCTTCTTCAAAGAAGCCTCAAAGAACGAAAGCATGAGTCTTTCAACACTTTGAGAATCTCCCAAGTAATCATGGCTGCAGTTTTAGCTGGTCTGATGTGGTGGCACTCGGATTTTCGAGATATTCAAGATCGTCTGGGACTCCTCTTCTTCATGTCAATTTTTTGGGGGGTCTTCCCATCTTCTAACTCGGTGTTTGTTTTTCCTCAAGAAAGAGCAATCTTTGTGAAGGAAAGGGCCTCCGGTATGTACACTCTCTCTTCATATTTCATGTCTCGAATAGTCGGAGACTTGCCGATGGAGCTCATCCTCCCCACAATTTTTCTTTCTGTGACGTATTGGATGGCCGGATTGAAACCCGAACTGGGTGCTTTCCTTTTGACTCTGCTGGTTCTACTCGGCTACGTGCTCGTCTCTCAGGGCCTTGGCCTTGCTTTAGGTGCAGCAATAATGGATGCTAAACAAGCTTCAACTATAGTTACAATCACAATGCTAGCATTTGTGCTAACAGGAGGATTTTACGTGCATAAACTGCCACCATGCATGGCTTGGATCAAGTACATTTCTACAACATTCTACGTCTACAAGCTACTTATCAATGCTCAATATGGTGGAGGCAAGAATCTTTCATCTTTGCTGGGTTGCTCGCTACCTCATGGAAGTGATAGAGCAAGCTGTAAGTTCGTCGAACAAGATGTGGCAGGGCAAATTAGCCCAGCAATTAGTGTTTGTGCCCTGATATTCATGTTCGTGGGGTATAGGTTATTGGCTTACCTCGCATTAAGGCGTATAAAAGCTTAATAAGTTGTAGTTTTCTCAAAGGTTCTTCTTAATTACCTCAATGGCTCTAACTGTAATTCTCCCAAATATATATATCGATGATTTTGATTTCTTTTTGTTGTCTTCATGAATTATTATAACTACTCGAATCTTTCCCATTGAAGCAAGACTGAGGTTAGTTCTATCTCCATGCAATTTCATCAGTTTACTAAATGGTAAAAAGTGATTGCAAAATTAAAACCTTTCAATCAGATTAGGGTGAGATATAAACTAATAAACACTCTGAAAGAAATCAAATTAGCACACTAATCTCTTTTAATTAAGAATTAGAAAGAAATCAAAAAAATCAAGTTATTGCTAAGGTGATGAGCAGTGATGGATGGATAAGGATAACTAACACGTTGATAGTGTTTTCTTAATATCTTTTAATTTTAATTTATAAGGAAATGGTATATTTTAGCTGATTAGTTAAATTAAGTAATGAGCTCTTCTCGTCCATTAGGCAATGTATAATCGGAACCTTGTCGTCGTCTAAAATTGTAAAACAATAGACGACTTGACGTTTTTGTTTTTTTTCCTTACAGGTGGAAGGGACTTGAGGAGGCGAAGGAAGGCTTGATTTGCCTTTTGAACAGCTGCTGTCCTAAGTACACTTTCCAGCGAGTTCTAGAAGAGAGAAGAAACGGAAACAACTAAAAATCATCATCAACCTGAAAACAAGACCACAGCAGCATTTTGATTCAGTTATTGAAGCAGAAGTGAGATAAATATTACAAAACCAATTTAATCGATGGAGATGGAGAAACAATCACCGTCACCGTCGCCGCCGTCTCTGCAATCAGAATCGAGCTCGTTAAGAGAACTACAACGCGTCGGTACACTGGAAATCGCTAGACCTAAACCACCTGTCGGTTTTCTCTGCGGTTCTATCCCTGTTCCTACTGACAAATCTTTCCACGCCTTCAATTCCGCTCTCGTTCCTTCTTCTCGCCAAACGTAATAATTCTTATTTCTCTCTATTTTGTTATGTATTATGTATATAAAATAAATAATTACTTATGATTTTTTTTTTTTAAAAAAAAGATGTAGTGTTAGTGCACCGAGGTACCGGATGTTGCCGACGGAGACTGATTTGAATACGCTCCCTGTGGTTTCTAACTTGCCGGAGAAAGTTCTTCCGATTAGTGCTGCTGTACAGTCTAAGTTCAAAGGAGGTAAACTTTTATTTATTGCGTTTTGTTATATTGATGATGGTGGAGACGTGTTTGTTTTTAATTTGTATACTGATTGAGTGTTTTCGACCTTGAGTTTCGACATTGATGAAATGAATGAATGGTGTGGCTTATGATTAAGGATTTTGTTGTTTCGAGAAAGATGCTAGAATTTGCATATGTTTGGTTAGAAAGACGAAAAAGAATATCTTTTACTGGTGATCTAACGAAGCTGTTATTGCGGGTGGCAATGTGATGATTGTGGTAAGTTTATGCGTTGAGTTGGTAGAAGAGTATGTTGGATTGTCATGTTTTAGGATCTTTGAGGCACTTCTTGTTCTGGTTGAGCACTTTTTTTTAGTGATTTTACTTGTCGAGGTTAAGAGGGCAATCGAAATTGTTATTTTCTAGTATGGATGTGTCTTTGAATAGTGCATGGTCAGTGCTGTAATCGGATGCTTTATGTTATGTTTTGAATATGAAGGATTAGCTAGCCATAAGTCCTAGGAATATAATGGAGTTTCTATTATTATCTTAGTTAGCAGGGTATGTCCTATAATAGGAAGTTTCAGTTATCCAATGTGGACTGGAATTTGCTGTC
>Ga0307517_10012323_pt1 | contig 11749 bp, 5 predicted proteins | sample 23_EM_MG_FD_194515 | JGI IMG/M metagenome (GOLD analysis project Ga0307517, IMG submission 194515) | Populus trichocarpa ectomycorrhiza microbial communities from riparian zone in the Pacific Northwest, United States - 23_EM | ecosystem: Host-associated > Plants > Roots > Unclassified | place... | reverse complement strand
CTAGAGTTTTTTTATGTTAAAAATTGTTTTGATTTTACTCAGTATAGCGCGGGCCAATGAGCATTATTCATTGAAATAGTGTTCTAATGAATTTGCCCCTAGCTTAAAAAAAATAAGCTAGGATGTAGGGGCAAGATTCATTGTCATTTTTAAATTGTTTGGGGTAGATTAGTTTTTTTAATTTTTTTTAGAATAATTAAATTAATTAAATACCCCATAAACAAAAATAAAGGTAGCTTAAGCCTAAAGGCTTTTATGTCTTTTTTATTTTTTAATTAAAGTAAAATTACTTAATTACCCCTAGGTTCACAACTAACCAAACCATTCTTCAGGGTGTTTTGGTCTTTTCATCTTGATTTTGTTAATGTTAAGTTAACTCGAGCACTTTTGTATTTTAATAAATGTTTAATTCTTAAAAAAAAAAGAGTCACGCATGTGCCGACAGGTGGGTGGTAAGAGCGGGGTCGTCTGGTTAACAAACACCTTCCACGGTGACATTTAAAAGGTCTTGACCCCCCCCATTCGACCACACATGCGGCAAACACACCTCCAATTTAGTGTCGGCGACTAATTCTTTCTTTTCATCTCTCTTTACCTCGAATTTCATGTCAACCCCTTCAAAGTTTAAAACCAACCCCTTCAAATTTTTTCCCTTAATATTTGGTCCCTATCTTTTTAATTATTATTTTTTTTATTTTGAATAAACTATAAAATTAAAATTACTTCTCAATTCCACCCCCTTTTATTTTTTTATGTTTCAGATTTGGTCCTTATTTTTTTTATTACAATTTGTTTTGTTTGAAATTGTTATTAAACTATTTTTTTTGCAATTTGATTCTCTTTGGATTTATTTTTTTTTACCAAACTTGATCCTTGTTCTTTTTGTTGTTATTTTTTTACTTTGACAAGTTTTTTAAATTGATATTTTTTTTATAATTTCATCCTTCAACATTAAATTGGTTAAGAATTAAGTTACTTGATTAGACCAGGTTTAACAGGGCACAGGGTTTACTTGTTTTTTTTTCTTTGTCAAATTTGATCCTCGATTTTCTTATTACTATTTTTTTTGTTTTGGCAGGTTTTTTTAAATTGATATTTTTTTTATTTCATCATTCGATATGTATATCATTTGTTATATTGGTTGATTGAGAATTGAGCTTCTTATTTAAATTTAGTTCTACAATTTCATAGGCTTTGGATTTTAGATATTGATCCCAGTGAGGGAGATTCTTTTTCTAAGCTCATGTTTTTTAAGTTTCATATTAATTTCAACATTTATTTAATTGGAGACAAGGCTTTATTATTTTTATTCATTTGTTTTCTGTAGAATTTTTTGTTGATTTTAAAAATGGCCAGGATTTTCTCAAGTCTTTTTATTTGTTGTTCATTATTGTATATACTTTGGCTAATCAAGATTAAATTGGTTGAGAATCAAGCTTCTTAATTCAACACAGGTCTACGATTTTATGGGTTGCGAGTTTGAGAACTTAACTCAGATTTAAAAGGTTCACTTGAGTATGCTTGGTTTATTTTTTTTCTTTTTTAAGCTGATTTTTTTTAATTTTATCATTCAACATTTATATCATTAACGATTAGACTCTGTTTTTTATTTATTTGCCTTCTATATGATGTTTTGTGAATTTTTAAAATGATCCAGGTTGTCTTGTGTCTTTTTATTTGTTATTTTTTGTTAGATTTACTTTTGCAAGTTTTTCCAATTTTATCATTCAATATTATATCGGTTGAGAATTAATGTTTTTTGTTCCATCCTTCTAGGTTGAGATTTTTTTATATTAGGCTTTGTGATTTTCTTTCTATTTGTCAATCTTGGTCCTATCACTTAGACCACGAGTTTTGCAGGTTGGCTCAGGTTGGCACAATTTTTTTTTAGGGTCGTTTTTTTTTTTAATTTAATTTTTTTTGTTCTCTATCCTTCAACATAAGGTTGTTTTGGAATTGAGTTGTGTGATGTTTTCCAATTTGCCTTCTATTCATTTATCTCATTTGCAAGTTTCGAATCGCAGAGTTTAGTTTGCTTTTTGGGTTATTTTTTTAATTGACTCCTTTTCAATTTCATCATTTGATGTTGGCTTTGCTTGGGATTCAACTTTGACTTTTTTTTATTTGCTTATCTCAATCTCATTACTAACTTGTATATTTGGCATGCCCGTTGAGGTTGACCTAGGTCATTTTTTTATTTTTTATTTGTCTTTTCTTTTCATCAACATTTAACCCGGGTTAACCTGTTAAACTTGCGACCTAGACCATGAGATCAGAATAAATTCATATAAAACAATAAATAAATAAAATAAACACCCACTTCCTATAGATTTAATGTTGAAAGCTGAAATTGACTTTACAAAAAAAATTACAAAACATAATTCTCAAGTAATTTAATATTAAAAAATGAAACTGAGAAAAAAAAAGAAAAATTAGGTTGGTGAAGTGTAAAATAAAAAAAAAAACTTGAAATACTATTCCAATTGATGTGACTATATCAATTTAGCCGTAATTCTATTACTTAATAATATGGTATATGACATTTTTTATATATAGTTTCTATAACATGGTGTAATTTATATGCCGACATCCTTTAAGTGTTATATTGTTGTTGTGCGTGTAAGTGGATGTAAAATTTTAGACAAAAACTAAGAACAAAGCAAAATGTGATGCAACCAAAAATGCCAATTATAATCATGTGAGTCAAATCTCAAAATAAACAATTGTTGGAATTAAAAAAAAAAAAAGAAATTAAGGGATAGAAAATCTATCTGCATGAATCTTAGTCTTATTCTATATAAAGATTAATGCAACCTGCTTATCAATAACATAATCACTAATTAATTAGTTAATTAATCAAGATATACTTAATTATATCTAATTATATCCATTTATAAATATCTTAAATTTTGTTTTCAACATGAAATATTGAATTCTTTTCAATATATATTGGTGTAAAAATCAAAATATATATTTTTTTTTATCAGAAGTAGTGTGAATAGTTATTTACATCCATTATTATAGCCAAAAAATAATAATTTATCAAGAATGGAAAGCGGACGTTTGTCTCAACACCAAAGGTAATGCATGCTAAGTAGGGATTATTAAAATAATTTCAGACAAGCGTAGATATCAAAAATCCTCATGCGGGTGCGACTGACCTTTTCTTGGAACCACACGTGGCTCTCGAGACTATAAGAGTTTGCTTTCCACGTGCATTACCGACACGTACAAGCAGTAAGTGACACCGACGGTATACTACCTGTCTTTAATTAATTATGTGGGCCACCATTTTTGGCTTTACTCCCAATCTTCACCGTCCATTTTGCTGACTCTGTCTTCAAAGTCGTGGGTTGTTTGTCATTGTGCTTGGAACACGCTTTTGAAAAGTTTTAAAAACAATTTTAATTTTTTAAAAAAAATTTATTTTGATATATTGATATTATGTAGAATGATTGGGGTATACTAACTTTTGTTTTTTATTATATTTTTAAAAAGTGTGTCATTTAAAAAAATATTAAATATCTTTGGTGCTTTTTTATTATTTTAATATGTTAATGCAAGAATATAAAATACTTAAAAAAAAAATATTATGCACTGCAACATCAAACATATAAGATTTATTCATAAAAACTCTCAAATCTAAGGTAAAAACACGGAAATAAAGTGCTAGTTTTTTTACATGAATCTCGTATTATGAATTAATTAATGAATGAATTAATCAAAATTTTAAATAAAATACACTTAAAAAATCTCGTATTATAAATTAACTAATGATCAATGATCAATATCCTAATAATATAAGATAAGACAAGTTGAGAATGTACATTGATCTTCACGGTTAGCAGTCAAATAGCCACCACAAATATAAATACTGTCGGTACACGAGGTGGATATATTAATTATTATTATTATTATTTTCCGTGAAAAGCACTCTTTATTGGATATATAGTAAGATGAGACAAATATTAATCCGGTTATTCATGATCCTGGTGGAATGATGTGAATTTTACCAGCTTTATTCTACAATAATAAATATATCCAATAAAGAATCAATCCAAGAGAGCCTTGACCGGGAGAAAAGTTTTATATTACTAGGAAATAACAGCCAATAAAATAAATATTCATTAGAAGAAAGATAGGTATAGTTTAACAAGGAAGAAAAAGAAAATTACATTATAACCCATTTTATTATTTCATGGAGGTCTCATGGAGTATTCTCTTACGACGGTTGTTAGCAAAACAGCCGTATGTAATTTTGGAGTGGTCAAACATATATTCAATACAATGAGCCTTCGTGGAAATGAATACGTACGTGTGTGTCTGTTATCTACGTGACCAATCATCTACGTTCCTCATATCCTATATATATAAAGACACAGAGACACGACACGAGCATTAAGAAAAGAGAGGAAGATGATCACGAGATCAGGTCACTCAAAAGCAAATTCAAAGTTAGGTTTGATCATCACAGACAAGATTCAAATCATGGGAGGGTATGAGCCAGAAAAACAAGTATGCAAGATTCATCCGTATAATGATCAGAAACAAGGGGTTTGTGCATCATGTTTAAGAGAGAGATTAAAGCAACTAATCTATGTTAACACTTCACAAGCTGCAATCATGGCACCTGCTTCATGTTCTTCTTCTCCTGATGATCCTTACTCCCCTGCTTCCTCTCGCCGCCGCCATAACCGGAACATTTCGGATAATAATAATAATAGTATGGGTTCAATATCCTTCAGGGTAAGTATTGGTGATCGGTTAAAGAAGAGTAGATCGCTTGCTTTTGTGTCAAGAAACCATGTTGGAGAGGTCAAGAATGGGAAGAAGAATAATAATGGGTTTTGGACGAAGTTGCTTCATTTGAAGGGAAAGAAGGATCAGGTTTTGATGCGTTCTGGTGTCTCTATGAGTGAAAAGTTGTATAATTGATAAAAAGGGTTTTCAATATATATGAAATTAAGCTTCTTCTTCTTCTTCTTCTTCTTCTTCTTCTTCTTCTTCTTTCCTTTGAGAAGAAAATATGAGATTAATTAGGGTATTAGGAAATAATTAAGCTGCTATGTGCATGTATAAACTTGTCTCCAACTATAACTGATTTATTTTGTTTTTGTTATGAAATGTTAATCTCTACTCTACTTCCCTGATGATTTTGATTTGTTGAAGAATTGTGAGAGGTTAATTTCTTTGCACAGAATCCATCTTCGTGGTATATTATAAATTGTTTCCCTAAGATAGATTATTTTTATTCTGCGTAACAGGCTTTAGCCATTGATGGAAAGCTTCAGAGTGCAGAAATCGATGAATTCGCCTGCCATGAATCTCTTGTTTTTAATACATCTGAAATTCTTTTTTTTTTTTTTTCTAAATTAGGAGGCCATTGCATTGGCCGGTAGTGTTTCTCTATCACCCAACCCCCACATGCCCTCCCTTTGAATCTGAAACTCAAACACTTAGATTCAGGAGTTCAAATTAAAATTAATGATTAAATTTAATTTCTTCTTGAGATCACCAGTAGTAGATGGAGTTGCCATCACGGTACTGTGACAACATTGGTTAGATAAGTGCTTAATGCTCCCTCACAAGTAAGTTAACTATCGCTGGTACCATATTTCTTTGACTTCCTCGCTTCATATTCATACATCACGGGTTTGAGAATTTCTTGGCCACCTAAAAAAATGTGGAAGATTGACTTGAAGACCGTTCATTGATTACTAATATATATTCACACGCTATTTATTCTGAAATGTAGCTGAGGTTCAATGCTTTTATCACATATTAACGACATCAAGGCTGTTTCATCTTCAGGTTGAAGATTCAATACAATAGCAATTGTTTTTTAAAATATTTTTTGTTTAAAAATATATTTAATAATATTTTATTATTAGTTTTTTTAATTTAAAAAATATAAATTTTAACCCACCTTCATTTTGGACCACAATTCCATACGGACACTTAGCATAGCTTGGATGGTAACTGTATATGCATCCAAGTCATTATCATCCAGCAATTCTAAGAGAGGAAGCAAGAAGTTTCTCGTGAAAGTGCCAGATTAGCTATGAATAACATACTGACTACCCAACCAAGTTGGGACTTAATTTAGTTTTAGAAGGCGAAAGTAAAACCTTTTTTCTTCTTCCAATCAATTATCATGGCCATCCTCCCGCAGTTCATAGCATTCGGAGAGATTAGGTAAAATAGTAGTGATAGTAAGAGTTAAAAAGGGCAACAGAGTAGCTTTCTTCACTTGTCCTGAAGATCGCTCAGTATAAAGCATAAAGTCAACAAGCAAACTTTAATCAACATTCCCTGCAATGAGGCATACCTTTCATCAATCTTCAACGTTGCTTGAATTCCAAAACAACGGGCCATGGGGAACGTGCCAGTATGTAGCCTTTCACTTTCAACTATCAGAACATCAAGAAATTTGTGTTCAAATGTTATTAGCGTGTACACTACCCAGCAAGGGAAGCTTATGACGAAATCTGTTTTAATGGTACAATTCACAAGACAAAATTTTGCCTACACAAGATCAGTAGTGTTCATAAACACAATCCTACTTTTGCTATCGTATTATACGTATGTAGCCCCCCAGGCTTCAATCAAGATGTTTAATATGAGCTGGGTATCGCCCTTTATCTGTACACCTTGTATTCCAGTCTACAACAGGCATATAAATTTCATAGTGTCATGGGCAAGGCTAACATTATCTGGTAGGACCTGAAATCTTGATCTCGGTCCCATGCCCATCTTCATCATCATCACTTAGACTTCCCCGGTCTGCAGATGGTCGTTTCAGTCTCTGGAATATCTCATCAAGGGATTGAGATGATGAATTGCGAGAGACAAGTTGTGGTTCCTGAGTTTGGCGTAAAGGAAGAAATTTTTTGGCTCCTATGTTTGCTTTAAAACTCTGAAAACCATTCTTCATTGATTCCCATTTTGAGGCCAAACCAGCTGGTGGTCCAGCTGTTGTATTGTTGGAGTGAGAATCCTCATCATCAAGCAATGACACTTTTGCAGCGGCAACGTTCTTCTCCACCAGCCTCATATTGGCTTGTCTGTTCTGTTCTCTAAAGGCAGCATACTTGTTACTGACGGCTTCTCTGCTTGTGCCATATCTCTGACTTTCTTCTTTCAAGGATTTGGATTGGCTTCCCTTTCTGTCCTCAATGCCTAAACTGCTTGTTGCCTTCATTTCAACAGCAGTCCTTTCCTGAGCATTTTGCTTATGAGTTAGAAGGAACATAAAAAATCCAGCTATCATTCTAAGATGACTGGGAAATACAATAATGATGCTTTTATGATTGTATCACATAAATGAACCTCCACATCAGTTGCAAATCTGTCATTCAAGTGGGGATCTAATCCAGACAAATTACAAGTGATGCAAATAAATGCAGATGTGCACATGTATAAGAATAGCATAAAAATAGATTGATTTCATTGCTTAACAAGAGTACATACGATACTATTGCTTCCAGACTCCATATCCACACCGTTAAAGTTTCTTGCCAGTGGCACAACATGCTCACCAACTTTTAGTCCTTGTTCCAACCAAGATCGTTCTGGAAAAAAAAATATAAGAGGGTGAAGGAGAGGGCTTATCAACTATCAAGGAATGATTGAATTCTTAAATTTCAAGAATGTACTATTGTAAGTGCAAACCATTGACAAAGAGATTGTGTGTGGCATTGTGGTAGCTTTTGCGATTATGGTTTAAAAAAATAGTTTAAGAAAAACACTTTTAGTTGTGCTTTTAAAAAGAGTAGGTTTAAAAAAATATGTTTGGTTAAAACTGCTTTGAAATAGATTTTTGCATGCAAAATAAATAAAAAACAAGTCTCCATGAATGAAAAGCAAGTTATTTTAGCTTCTACAAAACCAACATTTGCAACACAATTATGTGTGGGACAAGTACACAAAGCTGAAGTTATTTGACTAACCAAACAGTTTATTCCTTGCGGTTGGGAAAAAAGCAGAAGCTACCACAATACCAAACAGAATTACCTTTTTGTAGGATAATTAATCCCGAAGGATCAAATCCATCAGTATCATCTGCCTCGGTTTGAAACCGAAATCTCTTCAAGCTTCCAAAGAAACCAATTACTCGATCAAAGAAATTGCTTGCAACCAACAGGGTGTATATAACCATAATAAGTGGATAGATTCTGTTAAAATCATTTCCAAAGAAAGGGACGGCTTTGTCGATTTTCCCCATTCGCTGGAACCAGAGAATCAACAGAGGCCAAAGTAAAACAGTCAATTTTCATGTAGGTAAAGGATAAAAATTATCTTATAGAAATTCTATGGTTATAACAGTTTGTTAATCAACTGACCTAGGAAATGAAAAATAAAATTACAAGTAGAAACTCTCTTATCCATATAGAGACAGGGACATATATCATGTGTTAACACCCTCTTTTCTCTTAAACAGAACAAAAGAGCTGCCAATTGAAGCCCAACTCAAAAACTGGAACACTGATTTGACAGAAACATTTGGAACTTGGGGGGTAAAAATTAAATATTTCAAACTTAGATCATCCAGGGATTCTTATAAAGATAGAGCAGCCATAAGAGATAATTTCTTCAGAAAGAAAAATATAAGTAGTGAACCCATTCCCTAAAGGGCATTTCCTTTCTCAGTCCTTCCCATATGTTATATGAAAAGATATACAGACAAGTACTACTTGAGAGCATCCACAGTTGCTGGGTTGGTGAAGTTCCCAAGGGTTCGATTTTTCACAGATTCATTGATCCTCAAAAATAGAAATGAGCAAAGTTCCATCGTTAAGTGATAAATGGGAGGTTCATGGAAAGTTAAAATCCCCGCCGTGAAATAGAACACAAAGAAACAAGAATGGAGATCCATTTCGGAGCTTTTGATCTGCTCCCCTTACTAATAGGGAAAACAAAAAACAAAAGAGATCCCACTTAAAATCCAACCCCAAAACAGGAACATCACACTGAGCATATATTGGAATTTTCCATTAAATCATTCTCACATACTCAACTAGTCAAGTTTTTCTAAGCAAAACTGCAAAAAGAGGCCCAGTATAAAAACAAAGTAAATCAAAAGGTTAAGCTTCAATCAGAACATTCATAAAAGTTCAGCCACAGGGAAAAGACTGGGAAATCTAATATTTTTTATACCTCAAATGCTAATCTTGGCACCAGATGAGACAGCAAGACCTTAAAATATCACTTTATTCTATTTGCTCTTACAGCTGGGACTAAATATAAATAGAGAAGATAGAAGGAAAGTTACCTTTTCAAATATAGTTTCCTTAGAATCAAGATTGATGAGGTTGAGAAAGTTGTATGAAATTGGAGGAGCATATCGAGCAACCATCCTAGCACAGATGATACAACAAGATAAACCAACTTTTCCCAATAGAGAGGAGGGGCCAAAAAAGGGAGCAGGGGAAGGGGAAATTATGACAGCATAATTCTGAGTGGAAAAACTTACGAGCATATCATAAGCAAGCTGACTGAACTTGTCCGCCTGGGTGTTAATGAGTAAAACATTAACATTCCAATTTTGAACAAAGAATAGTATGTGCAGATGCACATATACATCAAAGGTACAAAAGCCAAAACCTGGAATAGATCAACAATAGAAGAGTAGAGCAAAATGAAAGTAAGACCTGTGTACTCCATTACTATTAGCACAAAGCACATAAACCGCATAAAGCCATGTAAGAATTGTTGACAAAAGAAAAGAAAATACCTGCATGGATAACTCTTGTTTTCCTACAGAGTTTATAAGGATTGAAAATAGAGAGAGATCAACTCCACCAATTAGTAGAGTTGCCTCTGCTAAAAGAATTGCAGCTGACATGGTACACAGTATGACCGCCAACACCTTTTTAAGTTGCTTTCTTAAGATGCATCGCCACAAAAATTCTGCATGATTTTTTCTAAGGTTTCAGCCTCAAGGCTTGTCAAAACAACAGAACACCTATACATATACGCATGCATGTGTGTGCAGTGTCTGCGTATACACATAGCATATGTAATCATAACCTCCTCAAATAAAGCAGAAAAGATTATACTGGAGAATAAAATCACTGCAAAACCATGTTATTTTCTATGGATTTCGCATCAGGAACTTGATAGCAAGGCCATCTATGAAACTAATATAAAAACCCAGACTTATGACAAACCAAGAGAGAACCCTCATCGTGATACTTTGAAACTCAAAGGAAAGAAACGGGTTACTATATCTGGCAATTACCCATTGTATCAAAGGAAGCACCCAACTTCCCAGTGCGAGCAGGCTTGAAGCTTGAAATATATTGCCTAGCATGATAGCATACAAACATCTCAAGTCCGGAGCATCCAACTTGGGACATTCAAAGAAATAGATGGAAAAATGGGAATAAGGAAACATAATTAGGACAAACCATCCAGTTGAACTGCCTCGTTCATAGTTTTTAACAGTGTCTTCCAGTTCAAGCGCTTCCATGACATAGGTCATATACTCACTGCAAAAAAGAGAGAATTATATGTATGTAGCAAGAACATTAAAAGCATTCACTCAAAGTATTTTGTTAAAGAATGAGGACAGGTATCTAAAAAGAAAATCCCAAAGATGCTAAAAGCATCATGTGACCACAGATGCATAAACAGCATGACAAAATATCATCAACCAGTCGAGTAGCGGGAGAAGAGCATATTTGTTATGCTATCCTTCTCCCTCCTAGCATGTTCAGTTACCTTCTCCAGCTCATATAAAGCGACATTCTCCATTAATTCAATTGACTTGCAGCTTGGTGACTCCAAGAATTTGTGTACTCTTTCTCGATCTCTTCTATAAAATGAAAGGTAATGAATCTAATGATACTGCCTTCTGCCAATTAAAGACCACCCAGCCCCACCAATTGAAAAGAAGAAAATTTTCTGAAAGAGTTCATAATCTCATCTATGCAGTAAAGAAAAATAACCCTCTGTGAACAGCTTAGGGCATCCCCTTAAAGAAGTAGCATGGCAGTTCTTGCAAAAGAGGTATACAGGTGATGAAAATATGAATTTATACATGATACCGTTCCTATACAGAGAAACTAAAAGGTGCATCTACATGTCAAGCAAAAGCAAACTTAATAAGAACTTTGAGAAGCATGAGCAAATCCTCTACAGATGAACACATATCAAATATTAAATTTTAGCATTCAGTTCACCTTCTACAACGATAATACTCTTCCCGAGCTCCTCGAAGATGACGTCTGAGTGTTGCCATTGATCTCACATCTGTGTCATAGTCCATATCATTTTCTCCCAACCGACCACCTTGCGGTTTAAAGGATGGGTCTTGCTTAAACTGAAAAATTGAAAAAATGCTATTATAAGGAGCACTTTACTGGAACAAGCAAAGTCTAGAAAGAGAACATAAGAAATAGGAAGAAGAAATACCATTTGTGCTAGCATATTATCAATAACATCCATGTAGGGTCTCAAAGGGTCACGCTTGGACATCTGATTGGATGTTGCTTGAGCAACCTATTAAGTAAACCATCATCAATAATAAACAAAATACCACTAAGAAATCAGGTGAGACAGCCATGCTTGGTAATAAGAAACTAAAAGATTTCTAAAAAATGCAGACCAAAATGCATATCTAACAATGCCTCGTCTCCTAAAAAAATAAAAAGAATGAACGAACTACTGACAGGTACAATTACTCGATAATTTACTTACTAAAAAATATAGATGTTGAAACTGTGAGGTATTTACTGCCCACTAAAAG
>Ga0307517_10012320_pt1 | contig 11750 bp, 7 predicted proteins | sample 23_EM_MG_FD_194515 | JGI IMG/M metagenome (GOLD analysis project Ga0307517, IMG submission 194515) | Populus trichocarpa ectomycorrhiza microbial communities from riparian zone in the Pacific Northwest, United States - 23_EM | ecosystem: Host-associated > Plants > Roots > Unclassified | place... | reverse complement strand
ATTAAAGAAGTTTTTTTTTTTTTATATATATATAACGGCACTCAATTATTCATCTGACTATCATATTACATTCACGGCATGTCACAAAATCGACTTTGAGCTAGCGGCATTTTCTTAAAAGTCATAGTATGAAAATCCTATTGTAGTATATTCACGATAACAGTCAACAATTGTTATTGACTTTAGTGATGATTATAGCATTACTGATATTGGATCTATCGGTGTGTAATGGCGTTAGCTACCTGAGTGATTTCGACATAGACTATTTCTATTTGTTTTTATGTTTTAAAAATATATTCTCTTCTCCTTTCTAGCCCCCAGCTTACATCAACACCAATCTTGTAGGAAACTACAACGAATTTGTGCTGTCGTGGCAAACCAAAAGATACTGGACTAGTCCACTCCTGGCTCGATTCGAACTCACACCAACCCACCTAACTTTTGATCTTTATTAAGAATCCAGTTAGTGTGCTAAGTGACAAGGGAGTAGGAATGAAATTAAGAAAATAATAGTCATAGTGTTGGGTTTGATGCTGATGGTGATCTTCGTTGCCATAGAAAAGTTAAGCCCATCGAACAAATTTGTGGTGGAATTTCAATTAAGCTCTGCTAGAAATGTCGTTGGGCGACTGCCACTATTCACCTACCGCAGCATCAGAAAATCCTGTCCTTGTATTGAATTGATATAAGTAGGTTTTAAAGTATTAGAGAATCGCAAACTTTCTACCTGTATATATATCTCCTGGGTGCGTGAATGTTTTTTGTAACTTGTGTAGGCTGTTGTGCTCTAGTTCATAGACCATCTAGGAGTGGCAGCAATGGAGGCCGTGCGCAAACATTATGGTATTTTGCTAGCATCACTAGCTATAATCGCCGCGGCGTTACCGTGTTGTTCTTCACAAACAACTAGAAGGTTTCAATTTAATGTAAGCCATACACATATCTTAGAGATATTAAACCTCTCTTAGTAGCCTTTTCAACCAACAAGTAGACTTATAGGAATGATATATATATGTATAAACACGCAAATTTAATACAACGTTTTCAGGTTGAGTGGAAGAAGGTGACACGTTTGTGCACAACGAAGCAGCTTCTAATGGTGAACGGGCAGTATCCAGGCCCAACCATAGCTGTTCATGAAGGTGATAACGTTGAGATTAAGGTCAAAAATCGGATTGCTCAGAATACTACCCTTCATTGGTGAGTTTGGATCCATCCTAGTCTAATTCATATTTTCCAATATCCGTATAAGCAACTATTTTTTAACTATATGCTAAGAGTGGCACTGTATGCTGTCATGTTGTCATCATTTTGGCTGCAGCAGATGCTTCTCTCATTGAAAAAACAACGTCTGTTTGAAAGAATGGTAATTTTTATTTTTGATTTTTTTTTAAAAAAGTAGATATACCTTGAAAAAATATTAAATTAATTTTTTTTAATGTTTTTATTTTATTTTAATATATTAACATAAAAAAATGAAAAACAAATGTTATTTTGAAGTATTTTCAACAAAATATATGCACTATATACCATAATACCAATTAGACACAAAGTAATAACCCAAAAGAACCTTGCAGTTTTGTTGCATAGGGAAAGGTATCAAGTTTAAACCCTAAAATGATTTATTAAATTATTGAACCGAACCATAGGGTAAGTGATAGATTTGGGTGGTTGTCTTAATGAATCATTCTCAAGTAAAAAAAAAAAAACTATTACTATTCATATCATCACCAGCATCGTCGTTATTACAAGAAAATAGGAAAGAGTTTGTGATGTTTAAACGGTAAAACTAAGATTAACAATACCAACTGAAGTTGAGATCTTGTAATAAATTACAAGGGTAAAAAGGAGTGTTTATTTGAAAAACATATGTGCACATGCGGAATAAACTAATCACTAAGACTCTTTCTATCGACTAGTTGGTTCAGTAATCTTGTTGGCCTTCCTGTCTTCCTCTCCCTTGATTTTTAATATAAAAATTTAAATTCTTATATAAAATATTAAGATATAATTTATATTAATTTATAATATTATTTTTAAATGAAAGCTTTCTAAAGTTAAAACTTATATAGATTCATAACACCTTATACTTAATTTTTATCAAATAAATAAGGAAGGTAAGATTCGAACTCATGACTATTTAATCATTAAGACTTTGATAATATGTTAAAGAACTCATTTAATCTAAAAATTTAACAACTAATGTTATCAAAATAAAATTTAAATTACTATATAATACAAAGAACAAACACTACCACCTTTATGGTATGACAACCGGCATTTTCTTACGCAACACATGTATTGAAGTTTATCTGACACGTTTGACAAACAAGTTCATGTTTGTGTTCGAAATTTGAACGTAACAGGCATGGTGTAAGGCAGCTAAGAACAGGATGGGCTGATGGACCAGCTTACATTACCCAATGCCCCATCAGAGGAGGCCAGTCCTACACCTACAAGTTCACTGTTACTGGCCAAAGAGGGACACTACTATGGCATGCTCACTATGCTTGGCAAAGGGCATCTGTTTACGGTGCTTTAATCATCTACCCTCGCATCCCATATCCATTCTCACACCCAATTCAAGCTGAAATCCCCATCATTTTTGGTAATAATTAAATGTTTACTCTTTTCAAAGAAGATAGAGAGACACAGACGAGTGTCTAATATTGTTAGTTAATTCTTGACGTGTTTTATGTGTAATAAAATGCAGGAGAATGGTGGAATGGGGATCCAGATGAAATTGAAAAAACAATGCTGTTAACAGGAGGAGGGCCAGACAGTTCCAATGCCTACACCATAAATGGATTACCAGGACCTCTCTATCCTTGCTCTAACCAAGGTAATTGTAAGACCACTGTCTCTCTTTACATTTCTTAGCACTACAAAAAATGAAGATGACCTGAAATGGTTAGTTTGCTAATTTTATTTTGCAGATACTTTTATTCAGACGGTGGAATATGGCAAGACCTATTTGCTTAGGATCATCAATGCAGCTCTAACAAATGAGCTCTTCTTTGCGATAGCGAAACATACGTTGACAGTAGTGGAGGTTGATGCAGTCTACACTAAACCCTTCGCAACCACTTCCATTATGATTGCTCCTGGACAGACCACTGCTGTTTTAATGACTGCAAACCAAGTTCCAGACTTCACAGGCATGTTTGTCATGGCAGCAAGGCCTTATCTTACCTCTGTGTTCCCCTTCAACAACTCCACCACAATCGGCTTCTTGAGGTACAAAAATGCAAGGACCTGGAAAGGAAAATCCCCAGTTGATCCGAGCAGCCTTAAACTTCACAACCTTCCAGCAATGGAAGACACCGCATTTGCCACAAAATTTTCGGACAAGATTAAAAGTCTTGCATCTCCTCAGTACCCATGTAATGTGCCTAAAACAATTGACAAACGAGTGATAACAACTATAAGTCTTAACCTTCAAGACTGTCCAGAAAACAAAACCTGCTTGGGCTTAAAGGGCAAGAGTTTCTTCGCTTCAATGAACAACCAATCATTCGTTCGCCCTTCCATCTCAATATTGGAAAGCTATTACAAGAACCTCACCACCAGTAGTTTCTCCTCTGATTTCCCACAAAAACCACCAAATAATTTTGATTATACTGGTGTGCATCCATTGACTCAAAACATGAACACGAAATTCGGCACGAAACTTTTAGTACTGCCTTATGGCACAAACATAGAAATTGTGTTGCAAGACACAAGTTTTCTTAATTTGGAGAACCATCCAATTCATGTCCATGGTCACAACTTCTTCATTGTTGGGAGTGGATTTGGAAACTTCAACGAAGCCAGGGATCCGAAAAGATACAATCTTGTCGATCCTCCAGAAAGGAACACAGTGGCAGTTCCAAGTGGGGGATGGGCTGCTATTAGGATCAAGGCAGATAATCCAGGAGTTTGGTTCGTACATTGTCACCTTGAGCAACATACTTCATGGGGTCTAGCAACTGGCTTTATTGTCCAAAATGGTCAGGGACCATCTCAAAGCTTGCTTCCCCCCCCTCATGATCTCCCCTCCTGCTAATTAATCGTCTTCTTAAGCTACTAGTCAATGCCTCGCTGCATTTAATGTACTTAATTACTTTTACATGTTTTTTTCCTTAAATTTTTACGAGTGCATCAAATAGTTTTGTATGATACATATAGTTGAAATATAGTTTGTGATAATTAGTTTGTGATAATTAAGTGGTTTATAGAATCAGGTAGCCATCTCTGTTATTTATATGATTAAGGCAATACATGTGTTACGGTATAACATACTACACATGATAAGTCAATATATCAATAATACAATAATTTCTATTCTACAATACATTCCATAATACTCCCCCTCAAGCTGAAGGTGGGTGATCCACATGAAGCTTGGAATGTATAAGAGAAAAAATAAAGTGAGAGAGTGGCTTTGTAAGGACATCTGCTAATTGATCTTTAGAGGAGATGAAGCGAATTTGAATCTCTCTTTTAGCTATTCGATCACGAACAAAGTGATAATTAACTTTAACATGTTTTGTTCGAGCATGAAAAATCAGAGTAGCATACAGATAAGTAGCACCCAAATTATCGCACCAGATAATAGTAACAGAACTAGGAAAAAAACACAAATTTGATTGAAGATAACGGAGCTAAAGAACTTTAGTAGTACCATCAGTCAAAGCCTTATACTCTAATTCAGTAGAGGAACGAGCAACAGTGCATTACTTCCCAGATTTCCATGAAATAGGGGTCGTACCAAGAAAGACAATATATCCACTAGTAGATTTTCGATCATCAATACTCCCCGCCCAATCAGCATCAGTAAAGCCATGAAGTGAGAAAGAGGAGTCACGAGTAAGGTGGAGGCCAAAAGAGGACGTACCTTTCAAGTAGCGCATGATACGTTTAACAGCAGCCCAATAGGTCTCAGTAGAAGCATGCATAAACTGATAGACCCTATTTACAGCATAACAGATGTCTGGTCTAGTAAACGTGAGATATTGAAGAGCACCAATAATTTTTCTGGTCTAGTAATAGTTGGTTTAACCACAAAACTGAAGGTTTCTAAGTAATCAATGCCTTCCTGTTGAGTGAACCCTCGCGTAACCAAGCGAGCTTTGTAGCGATCAATAGCACCATCAGCTTAGCGTTTAATTTTGTACACCCACCGGCAGCCAACCACATTCATTGAGGGATCAAATGGTACCAAGGACCAAGTATCATTGACATGTAAAGCTGCAATTTCAGAGTTCATAACAATATGCCAGCATATAAAATGGCCAGCCTCCTTAAAATTAAAAGGCTCGAGAGTGGGAGGAGACATTACACGTGGGATTGAAGTCTGTGATGAGGAAATAGAGACCAAAGTGGTGTTGATTGTACTGTCTAGGACGCACACCATGTGGTGCTGGAGAAGCAGGGGACCTGACAAGGGATGTCTGTCGTGGAAGAGAGTACCTAGAAAGATCAACACAGAGTTCCAGACCTGGTAGAGACCGAGTAGACGATCTGAGTGGAAAGGTAGAGTTGTATAACTGTGTTGGAGAGACAACAGTTAGGGGAGAAGCAAGCACAGATAATGTCGGTGTTGCAGACCCTTTACCTGCACAATGATTAAAAGATATGAAGGCAGATGGTGGTAAGGGGTCAGAGGGTGCAAGTGGTGTGGCTGATGGGGTTGTGGTTGAAAACAATGGTGAGGGAGGGGAGGTGGGTGACAGTGGTAAGCGGATGGGTATGGCTGGTGGATGCAAGAATATTGGCAGACTCCAGAAACAGAAAGAATTGTTCATGAAATTGAACACGACGAGAGATGTAGATACGATTAGACGATAAATCGAGACAACAATATCCTAGATGAGATGAATTGTAGCTTAAAAACACACATAGAGTGGAGATATAGTCTAACTTATGAGCATTATAAGGTCAAAGAAAGGGAAAATATAGACACCTGAAAGTACATAAGTAGGCATAATTAGGCACCTAATGAAACAGACATTCAAAAGGAGATTTGTTGCATAAAACAAGTGTGGCATATGATTAATGAGGTAAACAGAGGTTTCAAAAGCATATGTCCAAAATTTTAAAGGTGCCTTACAATGACCAAGAAGAGTAAGACCAGTTTCGACAATATGACGATGACGACGCTCAATAGTACAATTATGTTCATGTGTGTATGGGCATATTAAGCGATGATGAATACCAATGGTTTTAAAAAAATGAATTTAGTTTACAATATTCACCACCCAATCAATTTGAACAAATTTGATTTTCTAAGAGAACTATCGTTCAACTAGGACTTGAAATTGATGAAACACATTGAAAACATCAAATTTGACGACAAAAGGATAAAACTAGATAAATTTTGTATGCGCATTCACAAAAATAACAAAATATCAAAAACTATCCGAAGATAACATAGGAGCAGGGCCCCAAACATCACTAAAAACAAGTTCAAGAGGAGCACACATTTTATGACCTGTAGGCCCTAAGGGCAGACAAGATGATTTTTCTAATGGACACGCTTGACATTGAAAATTTAAATGATGAGAAGTACAAACAACCTTTTTATTTGACGCTAAGAGATTCAGAACACCAGAGCTTGGGTGACTGAGTTGACGATGCCAAACATTAGCAGAAGTGGATTGAAAAGCTTGGGGCATACACGTGGCAAAGGACTAAAAAAGAATATAGAGGCCATATTTACTCTGACCGAAAAGAAGAACTGTTTTGGTTATGAGATCCTTGAAATAGAAAACAGAGAAAGTGAAACAAAAAAAAAACAATTTTCTCGACAAAATTGTTGAACAGATAAAAGTCTTTTTTAATTTGCGGAACATGTAGGATATTAGACAAAGTAAAGGTTCGTTTTAGAGTATGCAAAATATTGTGAGTTGTATTAGATATAATAAGTCTCTTACCATCACCAACATATAATTGATCATTACCGAGATAAGGTTATGCATGAGTCATACCGACAATGTTTAGAGTAACATGTTGATTCGCATCCGTGTCAGGAAACCAAGTGATAAAATTTGCTGCTGAAGCATCACTAAAGGAGAAGTTGGTCGAAGCTTGATTCCCATGATGCACAAGCTGAGAACATTATTGTGCAGAGTGTCCAAAGATGCTGGAAAGTTGGCATCTAATCTGTTGTGGCCACTAGTTCTGCCCTGCTGGCTTCTACTGCTGCTAGTTGCTATCATAGTTACAGGTATTCTGCTAAAAGAAGCCCCCACTATTTCCACCGTAAGGCTGACTATTATATTGGTTGTAGTTACTGCGAGAACGTCCCCTCCAACCTCTTCTTCCCCTACCTCGATGAGAAGAGGAGTTGCTGCCATTAAATCCAGCAAATGTACATTGTGCAGCATAGGCAGATGGAGGGTGTGAAGGTGTGGGCAACAGTGATGCAATAGTTGGAATGGATTGAAGAGAGCTCCAATGTAAAAACTCGTGCGTAGACAGGTGACTATGGAGCTCAAACTACGCAAAAGGCTCAATTTTAGTCGACAGACTTGTAACCAAATCTTGAAATTCACCACGAAGGCCCCGAAAAAAATAAAGGTTGAAATCAGTGAGGGAGATCGGTCTGTCCACTGCAGTTAGTTTGTCAAATAATCCCTTAGCTTTTTACAGGTAGAGAGTGACAATATCATCATCTTAACGAAGGTCCTGAAGAGAGCCATGAAATTGCATAATCCTAGAGTTGGATGAAGAAGCAAGAGCATGTTCTAAGGTACCCAAACACTAGCCGAAGTTGGGCAGTCCACCACAAGGTGAAGAACATCAATGGAGAGGGATGATAGTAAAGCACTGAGGATGAGTTGGTCCTGTTGTTTCCATATTAGAAACGCTTGGGAAGGACCAGCACTAAAGCTGGCAGAGGCGGTAAAGAAGTAACTGGATAGGTCAAGTAAAGAGGGGCATGAATGCGAGCCATCGACAAACAAGAAAACCCCTTGGCCAAACAGATATGACTTCATTTGCATACGCCAAAACATATAATTATAGTTTGTGAGTTTTAGGTTGATGACCTGTTGTGTGTTTGAGAGGGGAATAATAGCTGCTGTCGCAGCAAAAGGCAGCATGACTACGTTGATGTTTGGAGAAGATATCTTGTCATTGGTGATGGGAGAAGAAGAGCTGACATTGATGCCAGCTGCAGCAACAACCGAAGGATCCATATTGCAGAAGATGAGTAGAGCACTTAATTTTCTAAGTAGAAAGCAGATAGACGACAGAAGTGTAGAGAAATCGTTGGAGAGAAATAGATAGGAGACAGATTTGTAGAGAAATCGTTGTAGAGCAGAAGAAGCAGTAGCAAATTCAAATAAACAACAAAAATTGTTTTAGAATAGTAGAAGCAGTAGCAAAATTAAATTTCTCAATCGGGAGCAGACCTCAACAGACCCAAACATGCATAAGGCAGAAGCTGTAATTTAAGTCGGTTTAAAAACAAGAAGAAGGGAAAAGCAAACTGTAATTAATTAAGCTACAACACCAATGCGTTCCAACTGCTATTTGAAGGGAAGGTGAAGGAGAGGAAAACATAAATCTATTTAGATAAAGAGACTCTGATACAAAGTTGAAACAAGGTTTGAGATAATTAAATGGCTTCCAGAATCAGGTAGCCACCTCTGCTATTTATATGATTAGGGCAGCGCATGTGTTACAGTATACCATACTATACATGATAAGTCAATACATTAATAATACATCAATAATATAATATTTCCTATTCTACAATGCATTCCATAATACATATGTTAGTGATACTTGTGAATAGGCGAGTGCAGAAGAATAATGAAGTTTTGTGACTGATAATCGTAGTACAGCTTGGTATAAATTTGTGGTTTTTGGGCGAGGCAAAGTAATGCAGTGAGGCTAGGGATTATCCGACAAGCTTATGTTTCATAACATTATTTTCCTTTGATTGTTTGATAATGTATGTTCTTTTTGTGGGAAAATGCTAAACTGTGCGCAACCACACACACAGACAGAGAACATAAAAAAAAATCAAGTTTACTGACATGAACATTCAACAATAAGAATTCGATAAACAGACAACAAAATTAACTAATATGCCCTGATATTCAGAACACCAATTATGGTATGCATTGAGGCAGCATTCGGCGTTGTGGTAAGCATTGAAGTATTTATGCTTTTTATTTCTGAAACTTGAGAGGTCGAGATTCATGGGAATGAGTCAAGGTGATTCTAATTATCATGATAGCATCTTGCAAAATCACCAAAATGTTTCAAAGATCTGTGGGAATTAACTAAGCTCTTAAAGTGTCATGATAGTAAGTTGAAAAAGAAGAGCAAATGTGTGGAAGTGATAAAGAAATTTAAAAGTTTCTTCAAGGTGGTGGTATCAAGACTCAAGAGTGATTGTCCTTGCAAATATATCTTTTTTCACTTTAATTGATTGCTGCCGGTTAGGAATACAATGCATCTGGCACCCATAGAACCAAAAAGAAAATATTTATACTTTTCTTTGTTTTTTGAGCTATAATCTCTACCATTGACCTTTTATATTCTTCTTCCCATGGCCGTAGCTTTTCTGAAAACATGTTCTTTTCTTGTTTTAATGTAAGAAGATTCAGGCTAGAACTTTATGTCGATGCTTTATATTAATTTCAGCTCTTTCTAGCGTAAAAGGTAGAAGTGTATAGTCTAAAAGCTTTAAGTGAATGAAAAGAGCTTCGGCAGGTCTTTTTGTGTTGATAAGTTTCTTGCCAGAGTCAAACTGACATCATTATTTATTTATTTATTAACATGGATGTCTGTGTCAGCTTGCGTGTACCTTAACTAATCTTACGAGCCCTGAAGTTAATAACCATGTAAGCCTCAAGTTGCCTTGAGGTTTGTGTGACTCGAACTGGTGACTTTTAGGGAGCAAACCTAGGGTCTGACCAGCAAACTAACATCAATCTTGAAACATGTGTAGCTTGAGGTGTTAATACCTATCAAATACCGTCTTACCATGTTTTTGAAATTATATTTATATATATTAATTATTAAAAGCACCCCTAACAATCTTTAAATCTATAATAAAACCAAATTAAAGATGATAAAAAAACCCCTATAAGAGAATTAAGTTGGTTTTTTCATTAAAAAACATCAAAGTAATTACAATATTTTTAAAAATTAAAAAGACCAAAACGTACCAATCTAACCCTATACAATTTGTCAGCATGATATTTTTTTTTATTCTAGGGTTAAATTCATATTTTTACTATGCAAAAAACAAAAATCAAATGACCAATCTAACCCTATATAATTAGTAAAAAATAATTATATCAAGTTGAAAAGACCATTTTATCCCCAATACCTAGTTAAAAAGTTTTTTGAGCTAAGAAAATTCCAGCAAATCACAATTATAATGAATAGTAATTGGAGTCTTGGGCTACAATAATTTTTCATTCACCTTTAGTATTTTTCCAAATGGTAATTAATTGATTAAGATGAAACTCGAATTCAAAACATTGTCTTAAGTTGGTGTATAAAAGAGACTAAAACTTAATATCTTTTATAAGAAAAAAACCAATTAACAAAAACCTAAAAAGGTATAGCGTATGTATTGTGCTTTCACTGTATCTATCGAGGGAAACATTATGAATTGTAATAGCATTTTCTTTTTTATCCTTTAATTTTATTTCACTTTGATCATCAAACTTTTTTTTTTAAATTTTGTCCTTGTATATTGTGTTGAATGAGGATTTAGCTTGATTATTTGTTTTAGTTTACTTTCTAAAAGGCTTTCTAAATCTAAATGAAAATCTCGATGTTGGATTAATGCTTGATTTCAAATGAAAAAAATTAGTTTTGTTGCTTGAAAACAAATTGGGGACCAAAATTGACAATGAGAGAGATTCAAGTTTTTTTTCTTTCAATATTGTTTAAGGGGCATTTCTTTAACATTTTTTGCCTTAAAATTTTTGTCAAATTCAATTATGGTCCTTTAGTTTGATACTATTTTGTTTTGGTACAAAACATCATTTTGTTCATATGTTAGTCCTTAGGTTTGAGAGATTCGAGAGATTCGAGAGAAAATCACTTTTAAACAAATAAGAAGAGAGAAAGTAATTGGTTCTCTACACCACAAAAACAAAAAATGGTTGATATTGGTATCAACAAGTTTCATTTGATGAGATAAATTTTATTTAGTGTTTTTAACCCATAATATCGCTTCAAAATTTAGATTGGGGCATGTGAATTCTTTTTCATTTCAAGTTGATTTTTGGTTTTCTAATCGATTAAAGGTTGTTTTAAGATTATCTATGGGTTTGTTGAGGTGTATAAGGTATTTTTATAGGTGGTTTTAGATGAGAAATATGTTTATTTAGGCACCAATGAGTGGAGCTTGAATTTCCTTCCACCTTAGATGGCTAGAGGAGAATTAAAAGGTAACGTGTAACCTGTTATTTTTTTCTTAAATAAAACAAAAGGAGGTGGATTATACTATAAAGAAACAAGGAGGCATGACATATGGGCCAGGCCTTGTCTGTGGGCTAAACACGTATGCCCACCTAAGGCCACACAATTTACTTGTTTTATTGTTTGCTTTTTTCTTCTAGAATTTTTTAATTAAAAAACATTAAAATATATTAATTAAAAAATATTTTAATATTTTTTTTATCAAATTCCATTAAATTTTCACTTTGTTATTTTGACTTAGATCATAGCCTTTTTTATATATATATTGGTGAGTGTTTTTTTTTTTTTTTTTACAGTCCTTCATAGTGTTATTT
>Ga0307517_10012318_pt1 | contig 11751 bp, 10 predicted proteins | sample 23_EM_MG_FD_194515 | JGI IMG/M metagenome (GOLD analysis project Ga0307517, IMG submission 194515) | Populus trichocarpa ectomycorrhiza microbial communities from riparian zone in the Pacific Northwest, United States - 23_EM | ecosystem: Host-associated > Plants > Roots > Unclassified | place... | reverse complement strand
TTGAGCTTAAAGCCTTAAAGAAAGGTTGAGAGAGATGAGAGATGAAGATGTTGGGTGGGGAGGAGGGGTTGTGAGAAAGGTTGAGAGATGAAGATGAAGATGAAGATGGGGGGCTGTGAGAAAGGTTGAGAGATGAAGATGAAGATGGGGGGCTGTGAGAATGGTTGAGAGATGTGAGAAAGGTTGAGAGATGAGAGATGAAGATGGGGGGCTATGCTGAGACGAAGATTGTAAAACATTGGTGGCGGTTAGGGTTTAGAAAGTATCTGGCGGAGAGTAAACTGGAGAAAAGAGAGGGATGCAGCACAACTTTTTCTATTTATACTAGCCTAGCCTAGGGACCCTTTTTTTGAACCGGTCTGGTCCGGTTAACTCGGTTTCTGCACTACAAAACCGAAAACCGAACCGAACCGAGGTTTTTTCTACATAATCTAATCGGTTTAATCAGTTTTATTTTTCGGTTTGGTTTTTTCGGTTAATTTTTTGTCGGTTTTATCGGTTTACTCGGTTTATCGGTTTTTTTGAACACCCTTGCTTAGCTACTCCTGAAATTGGCCATGGTCTGTCTAATAGTTAATTTGCTTGAAATTTGTGAATCAGGAGAAGTCTCATATACGATTCCCCAGTACACATTTGAACCATGCACGCACCGCACGCTTCAATCCCAGATTTATCTCATTATCTGAGACATGCAGGACATGAGAGTTTTCATCGCCGCACGCAGCGGGAAGATTACTTGGGTCAAATGATGCCATTATCTTCACCATCAGATAAAAATATTAAAAAATTAAGACAGAGTCCAGGATGCTTCGGATTGACTTATGTGGTAAAGGAGCATAGGTACAAAAAAAAAACATGTATCTGATTCTCTTAAGGATGATTTTTTTTTTGGTCTTTCCTCGGTCAAAACTTGTCCGAGAATGAGATGATAACAGAAATAGATGCGAAGCACAGACGGATTGTGAAGCAACAACTTCAACGAAAAAAGCCGAATATAAGCAGTTTAAAGTTGCTTCATTACGGGTTAATGATCACAGGCTCTTGGGAATGGCAACCTCAAAATAAGAATAGAATAGAAAAATTGACAAGACAACAATACCCTCGGTTCAGTTGCGACAGATCTTAGCGGTTGGCATGGTTACATTAACCGATGCGTACATCGTCTTGGCTCGTGGGCTCCCTGGCTTCGGCTCCTCGGCTACAGTAATCCCAGCGAGCATGTCGTGTTTTTGTTCCAATTTAGTTTTTTTTTTAAATAATAATTTTTTAATATTTTTAAATTATTTTGATGTGAATGTTAAAAAAAATTAAAAATATATTATTCTAACACATTTATACTTTGAAAATCAAATCCCATTATAGTTCCGATGGCAGCACAACCACAAGTCTCCGGCTGGAAGCTACAGTAGACCGGGCACCAGAGGTTGTGCTGTTGACGAATGAGGCAGCCATGGTGATTGAGGCCATTTGTACATTGGTTACTGGTACTTCTATATTTGCGGATGATTTATTTCATTTGTTTTCTATATGGTCCAGGCTAGTTAAATTCCGGGAATACAAGTGAAAGGAAAGAAAAAGAAGTGGGTATTGTCTCTTATCCTAACACATACGTAGATCCACGAGTTCAGTGCCACCTATCATGGGGAAGAAGTAGTGGTCTTAAATCATCCGGTAGCTAATCTGTTTAGAGAATGAGAACCAGTGGTTCAGGGAATTGGGTCGACAGAGTATGCACATACAAGCTAGACTGCTCCAGCCCATAAAACTTTGAAAGGTAGAAACAAACTGCCATCACAGACTTTCAAAGCCAAAAATTGTAATCCCATATGCATCGAAAATACGAGCACAAAAAATAAACCTTGAAAAATGTTAATATTCCAAAATCATCAGATTCATTGCCATACATTTGTAATTTTACCTGCTTGCAATTTGGGTATCCTGTTGTAATCCTAGTTCGAAGGCTTTTAGTACATACATCCAAAGTGTTTGTACCTCAGTGTTGAGGGGCAATCATAAATCTTCTGATTTAACACATAATTCACACATAATGTTACACGGACCAATCGACCAGGTCATCCAAAAAATTGCAAATGCTGTGTAAGCTATGGGATGTAGGAAGGTATAAATCAAGTCTCTATGTTAAGACTGAGCATTTACTACTACCTCCTCTGTTCTGGTTTCATATGGTGGTGGAAGCAATCCCCGTACATTAGCAAAAAGATCTATACGACCAGATGGTAGCTCCGCAACAGGTGAATCCAAGACAGCATCAGGAATCACTGCTAGGGTTTCTTCAAAAAAGGATTTGACTGTCTGCAATATTCAGAGTAGTTTGAATTTAGGTAACAATTGAGTAACTGTAATCTCATGTTCAACAAAAAGGACACAGTGGAATTAGCGTGAGGTTACTTGATTAGAGAAAGGAAGACAAATTAAAAATAAGAATGAATCAATGCTTTCCTAAACTTCTGCATTGACATTATCTGGCTATTGAGTGCCTACACACTAGGAAATTTTTCCAATCGGGATATTGTAGTTCGAACACTCACAACCACCCTTGCAAACCAAACAGTAGGTTAAACACTGTCCAAGCTTGCCCCAATTCTTAAACACGATCTACTTTGCAAGTTAGGATTCAAACAGCCATCGGAACACAACAAAACTAGGTAGGTTATTGTGATCAACATACCTTGATATTCTTATTCAGGAAAGCAGCATCAGCTTTGCGTTTCCACAAACTGTTTCCGGGTTCAGAATAGAAAAAACCAGATAAAGGCTGCAGCATATTAACACTTTTCAGTTTTCAAATATATTATAGCAGTAAAAAAATGCAAATTCAAAGAACAGGATAACAGAGAGATGTAGAGCAGATTCCATTCTTATCCAAGGGGATTAGAACATGAATAAATCCAAACCAAACAGTAGCCAAAACTTCAAGACGTTAAATGTGATTAACAAAAAAGAGTCCTACACCAATAGCATGTCTGCATATCCTTTTCTTACAACCCAACAAAATCAGAACTAAATCTAAATTTCTCGTAGCCAGCAGATGATGGCAAAAAGCAGCACAAGCTGTACACCCATCCCTATACACATTTAATTAGTAGACATGGAAAAAAAAAATTATAAATATTGTTCTGCACTATGGAGGGAGTATAGATGTATAATTATTCATCCCTGGCAAATACCAAGGAAACAGAGAGTTTTATGAGATGTAGCTTTATATTTCAAATAAGACATTCAGTTATTTTCAGAAAATGATTGCTTCAAAATAATCAGTAAAATAATCTAATGTACCCTTATCAACTCCCGCATATTAGGCCTATTATTCCCATACGTTCCCAGAACAGCATCCCCATATACTTGATATTGTTCAAGGACCTGAAAATCAATGAAACCAGAAAATGAAGTTAATAGGACATAAGGAAATCATAAAGGTGTGTGCCTATGGAAGGCCATATTTTCTCTTCAACCTGACGACGTGTAAGGCCGCTGCTTGGCTCGCCATAAACAGCAGAATCAACATGTGCCAGAGTATTCCAAAGGCTGAAAAAATATAAAGCTTTCTTTAGATTAATCATCAGAGGAGAACAATATAATAGAGAGAGGACTGCATAAAAATGGAAACGCAATACTAGTTTGGTCAAAGTTTGTCCACGGGACCAAAAAGGGCCTTATGGTCTCACATCAAACAAATGTCCTAACAAAGAAATTATGGAGAAAATTCTACTGCTGAAGCCTGAACACTTGCTTGAAGCAACTGCTCTGTGGACTAAAAAACACAACTTACAGTTGCCCCTCTAGTTTTTTTACCGTCACATTAGAAAACAGGCATATAGTCTGTCCAGCAGTGTGAATGATGCAGCAAGTGTTTTACCTGTGTTTCTGCAATGAAAACTTCTCTCTCCATATATGTATCTTTTACTTCTTCCCAAATATCATTACTATAATACCCCGAGACAGGAAAACAAGTCATTTAAAGTTTTTATTTTCTCCTTTACAATATGCAGTTCGTTCGATATTCAGAGTTTTTTATTTTCTCCTTTACAATATACAGTTCGTTTGATATTCAGAGTTTGTCACTCATTGAAATTCCCTACTGTGAGAAGACAAGGATTATCAGATCATGTCCACAGGGAGATTTTAAGGTTGCCTAAACCATGTCACCTGTTCTCCCTCCTCCACCCCCACCCCCTCTCAAAAAAAAAAAAAAAAAGTCAGGTACAAGAAGTGCATAAAAAACTCATTATACATACTTATTGTAGGCAGCACGCCCAACCATTACACCATGTGCTCCTTCCCTTAATGCTGCATTTACCTATCAATTGAGATGTCTGTGATGAGCAAAACAATTTTGCCTTATCATGAGGGACATGGGCAATAAAAGAATACTCATAATTCGATGAACCTTTAAAAGAATTGCAAAAGCTAGAATCAAAATGTAAACAGAAGCTAATTATACAAGGAGAAAACAAGGCCTCACCTCATCAACACAATCTATGCCTCCATTTATTGTAAATCTTAAGTCAGGAAAATCACGTAAGAGGGCGTAATAGTACTCATATCTGCACCAGAATGTTCATAACACAAATTCAAGCATATCATTATCTGATCAAAGGATGCTTAAAATTAAGGAGAAACTCATTTGTAGAATAGCAACCTACTGTTGTGCTTACTAAATAATTTATGTAACGTCAATTTAATTATGTTAAAATTCAATCACAAACTAAAATTTTAAAGCCCATACATACTTCAGGGGAGGAATCCTTCGATTGTCAGCTGGGCTAATGCCATTGAGCAGAGCCTTCCGTGAATGTATAATAAAATGCTTAGTGGGAGATAGAGAAGAAACCTTATAGATAAAATCACCTGAAAGGGGAAGAAAACATTAAGATCAAGGTACAATGCCAGAAATTTTAGCACCAAAAAATCACAAGTAATTAGCAGTCGATATTCAGTATGGACAATTTTAATATACATGGTCATCAGTCAAGCTGTTGTGTTCAAAGTTACATGCTAATCAAGGATGGTGTTATTGTTAGAATAAGCAAACTACCTCTTAATACATCCTCTTCACTCAGTGGCATAGCTAGAATGTTTTTTCATTGGGGTCATATTTAACAATCTTGAATAAAATTACAGAAGATTGTATAGCTGATTTGAAGTTCAAAACTTATATATATAAAAAGATCTGAAAGGAAATACTTAAAAAGAACAAAAATAAGTAGAGAGCTACAATGAAGAGGAGATATTAATTAGTAGTTCTGTGACCTTTTTTTTTTTTAACTTACACACAGATAGTGCGAGATATCTTCTTTATAAAATGCATGAACAGGACAGCAGTGGCTTTTGCAAGGTCTGTGAAGTACTTCAGAATTTACAGTAAAAACAATCACAAGACTGTGGTTACAGGTCTCTGACACAATACCAAGATTCTAACCAGTGGTGAGTAAATAACTTGATGATGAAATGCATCCAAAGCGCATAAAAGCATAGGTACAAGAATTTAAAACCATTTTGCAAGCAATAGGTCATGTGATAAACCATGAAGAGGAACGATAGAGAACATCTATTCTCAGTTTTCCGATTATCTAGTTGTTCAAAGGTTAAATCTTTTGACAGGACAAGTGCTTGAATTACATAATCGTCTAATTTTGTTTTCCCTCAGAGAGACATAAAAAAGCAGATGCAGGGTCCTTACATAGCTCATTATAAGAATCATGATCATCTACACCAATTCGGCACTTAACACTGACAGGGACATCTGTGTTGGCAGCGATTACTGACATGGCTTCACTGACAAACTTTCCTTGTAAATACCAAAGAATATATGATAACATAATAAATATGAAAAAAGAAAATAAAACATCATCTAGACCAGGACTAATAAATTTAATTGGCACAGTTACCAAACCTTTGGATCGAGCATAAGACGGGCACCAAAACATCCATGTCCAGCTACCTTGGCACTAGGACACCCACAACTGGTAAATTTTGGAGGAAAAAAATTAGTTGACTCAGTTTATCCTAGAAAAAACAACAAGAGAATTAAAAGAAAAGCAGAGAATTCTACTAACTTCAAGTTAATTTCATCAAAGCCATAAGCATTAGCAAGTTGAGTTGCTTTTGCAATGTTGTCTAAATTATTCCCACCAATTTGCAGCACAATGGGATGTTGTTCAGAAGGAAATGCCAAAAATCTGTCCTGAGCAATATAAACAAGAAATGCAGAATTAGTAGTTTTCAAGAAGGAACTAATCAATAAGCCAAGATCTCACCAAATGAAGGAGAAATCCAAAACACTCAATGGCAATGATGAAAGAAACAGGCGAATATGTGAGGCAAAAGGTAGGTACATTCATTTACAAGAAGATACCAAGGAGGAAACTAGTTTCCATAGATGGTACAGATAAGCTGAAATGATCCAAACTGCATGCTTAGGAGAAGGCAATTATATATATATATATATATATATATATATATAAGAGCATACCCCATTAATACATTTCATCAATTATTTGGTTTCAGTGTGTATTTATCACGGACATGTGCGCACACATGCGTTTTATATGACATTGTTGGAACCAGCTATGTGATTACTAACATGATGAAAGATCTAAAGTACTAGAAACATGTCTTCCGCTCAACCTCATTAGTCATCAGAAACTCCCTATCTCAAGTTCTTGAAACCGTTTGTTAGTCTACAATTCCTGGTGAATCCAGAAAGAGTCTGCACACTGGCACCCAATCACTAACCAATAAAAAATAATTCATTTCCATCCTCAATCTTTCACTCACATACCAAATTTCCTTGTTGATAAACAATTGTTTCCGCAGCAAGCATCTCTGTATACAGCCATGCATGTTTTGATATGATCCGTGCAACAGTCCTGTAATGTTTATCGGTCCACTCCATCATAGGTGCAACACTGCAAATATAACCAATCGAAAGCAATTGCAAAGAAAAATTCATTCTATCAACTCAATTAAACAAACAAATAAGAGAAACTGAAACACAAGTATACGCACCTGAACAAAGGAGGACGGTATCGCTCGGCACCCATCTCGATGTGAGTGTTTATATTATGTAATTGATGTTTAGTAGCACAAATAGAAGGGGTTCTTCTTGACTTGATTGAATTGTTGGAAAATAAATCTAATGCTGACAATCTGCGCTGTTTTTTTGAGAATAAAACAATGAAAAGGAGTAAATGAAAAGATCAAAGAATACCCAGGAAACTTCACCACCTCTTTCTCTCTTTAATCAGAGAAAGCTTGCTCCTCTTAGGTGCCTATATCCATATTAAATAGAAACTACATCATCATATAAATTATATTATACGCAGCAACCAAGTTGACATGCTCTACAACAAATCTCCCTATGGAGATATTAAACTGGTCACATTCTTGAATTATCGACTTCATTCAAGCCAAAATGATATATTTTTTCCTTTCTTTTCTATTCAAATTTTGGATTAGATAGTAAAGATAGGACTTGAAAGGACTCGGAGACATCTCGAGCTTGGGATTCTTACCATTAGACTATTAAATTCCTGTTGGAGCTAAGCGTTATGGTGAATGCATAAGAATAAACTGTTCTGGGTGCTAGGAAATTGGGGATGAAAGAAGAGAAAGTACTCTCTAACAGGCATTTAATCAAACAGGAAAGGAACAAGACGTTGAAATAAATACACTGGCTTAAGCCCAAATAGTTTTTCGTAGGTGAACATATTGCTGTATAATTATGAGAAAATAACAGAGAGATTAAGGTTTACATTAGAGGAAGATATCAGCCGCCGAAACTGGAAAAGTGGCTCCCGCGCCTTCTTCGCGGCAGAGAGACCTCTGTGCTTGTTAGGTCACGAAAGTGTTTTGTTGAGGCAAGTCTCTGTTGATACTTGATAGGGCTTTTTCGTGGTCCTTTTTTTCTCTCTCCTTGTCTTACCGTTAGAATTGTTAGGTATAATTCCTCAATCAATTTCTACTTTACCCATTTCTTCTATTTTGTATTTACTAGTGGTATTTTTCACGACACGATAATTTTTTAGAATTTATTTAATTATAAAATAATAAAAATATGTGTGAATAAAATTTTAAAGTAGAAATTTATATTTTTTTCATTAAAATAATTTTTCTGATTCATATAATTTTTTTATTTCAAAAATAAAATATTTTTTATTGACAACATCTTTATTTTAATAGAAAGCAACAAAAAAAACATATATTCAATAAAACTACGATGAGTTAAACTGAAAAAAATGATTTTAATCAAAAATCTAATTTGATTAGTCATGCAATTTTTTTACTTCTATGAAAAAATGTTTTGTTATTATAAATATTATATAAAAGATTAGATGCACGTCCTTGTTCTTTTTTCAGCTAGTGAACAACTGCGAAAAATATTATGCAGGTTATTATGGATATAGATATATTGTAATATGAACAGCACTACTAACATAAAATATTTATATTGTGGATGATATTATAGCACCATAAAAAATATTATTTTTAAAAAAAAGTTATTAGGTCTGGCTTTGTTATCAGACAAAATACTCTTGGATCTCACTTACCTCTCAAACCCAATCATTAAGCTTTATATAATATAATTTTTTTTATTACATTACGGACCACATTATAAACATAAAATGTTTGTACCGTGGACTCCTCTGTAGCAATATGAGTATTGTCTTTTCTGTTGTTAATTCCAAAACTTGTTGGGTCACACTTGGTAGCCAGACCCAAAGCTGTTGGGTGTGGCTTGCCTCTCAAACCCGATGCCCGCCATATTAAGCTTGGTATAATAGAAATTTTGATTTTTTAATAAACTCAGCAAAAAACTTGGATTCTCTAAAGAAAAAAATTAATAATACGCGGTAGGAATTGATAATTATGAAAAATGAGAAAACAAGACATTTAATTCAAGACTTTCATTAAGAAAAAAATAAAAAAATCTTCTTCAATGAATTTTTAGTTTATTTTATATATAATATGTAACAATGTCTTTTAATTCTATAAGTTATCTGCTGATATATTTTTTGACATCACCTGTAGCATGAGAAATAAAACAAATTACTAGGCTTAAAATAATATCATATTATAATATGGAAAAATAATATTAAAAAAAATTGAGTTATTGATATCAACTATTTTTTCAAGGATCAAAACAAATGGCCAATTCAAGTTAACCGTATAAGTCTACGACACACATGAGCCAAGCATCACATCAAAAAAAGTAGAATACTATCCTGTTTTAGTTTGTTTTATAATCATAATTGTAACGTAATTATAACTATAATACCAGGGGGGGTAAAGTATCGATAAGAGATTTAGTTAAAAATGCCTAAATAATTCATAATTTATGCAATAAAAAACATTGCTTAATTTCCAACATCTTACTTAATTTTAGTTTGAAAAATGTAAAGAAAATACATAGTTTTCTAATTTAGAGAGTGTTTGAAAACACAAGCCAACATGTATTTTTAAAAAATTCAATTTTTTTATTAAAAATTATCGTTTTGATCTGATGATTTCAAAAACAATTTTAAAAAATAAAAAAATATTATTTTGATGTATTTTGACATAAAAATTACTTTGAAAAACTACTGCAATCACACTTTTAAATAGACGTTAAGTCCGAAATAGAAGAAAAATCATCATAATCAATGAGCCATTATCTCGATTGAAAATCATATTGACTTGACATTTATGATTGTTTATATTTTATGATAAAGACATTATCGGATGAACTCAAATATTAACTGAGACTATATTTCTCTTTAATTTTTTTAAGATCCACTTTACATACGAGGAGAAATTATTAGATAAATTTAATCTATAAAAAAACAAACATTTTTAAGGTAACCTTTTAAAATTATGATCGCAGCAGCCGATTCGTCAACCATGGGGCATGGCTACAAGAACCATCGTGGATCACCAATCTTATCCAAGCCCAGCCCATAACAACCAACGGACATGAGTGGTGGATATATAACTGCCGAACTACCATGCTTATCAACTCTTCCGTCACAGAGCTTCCATGGCTACTCTTAGCTTCAATCCAACCAGAATTCCTCACAAACCCATATCCAAAACCGCTTCTTTTTCAAAACCCTCAGAGTTGCTTTTCCCTTTCTCTCTAAAACCCTCAAAACACCACGTAAAACCACTCCATCTCCAATCAAACATCATAACCAAACTCTCAGTTTCAACACAAGAAGAAGAAGTGGAGACTGAAAAAGAGGACCTCGAAGAGGATGACCCAACCGCAGAAACGGTCTATCTTGACCAGGAAACTGACCCAGATAGCATTGTGGAGTGGGAGTTGGATTTTTGTTCTAGACCTATACTTGATGTCAGAGGCAAGAAAGTATGGGAGCTTGTTGTTTGTGATGATTCTTTGTCACTTCAATTCACAAAATACTTCCCTAACAATGTTATCAATAGTATCACTTTGAAGGATGCTATTGTATCCATTAGTGTGGATCTTGGTGTCCCCCTGCCTGAAAGAATCAGGTTCTTCAGGTGATCTTTTACGGTAGTTTGTACATTATTTACCTGTTTCTGTTATATATTTACTAGCGCAGACACACACAGCTGCATAAGTGATTGTCTTTACTAAAGATGGTATGTGCCCGATGATAACATTGTTTCTTGGTTTATAGGTCACAGATGCTGACAATTATAACCAAAGCATGTAAAGAGATAGGTATAAAGCCTATTCCAAGTAAACGGGTAGGTACTGTTTTCCGTTCATGTTTTACGAGTATGATTAATGATGTGGTTTCGATCAAATGTGGAAATGGTCATAACCATTGAAGGTTAAGTTTAGATGTTAAGAGTATTAATAAGTTTATCTATGCTTTAAACCTTGTATTTTAGTTGCTTTCCGAAAAGCATGATTGGTACATTACCAAGTTAGACACGAGAAAATATCGCAATTTTTTCGGTTGCTAGTCAGTGAGAAAGGAAATTTAGGGGGTTCTTAAGATACCTCAAAATCACAGACATGCCACACTAGTTTCATGTACTTTGTCATGGAGTGCATTGAGGATTCTCTAGCTTCTTGCTTATTTAAGTTTGAAGTACGATTCGAGTTTTGGATTAGAACTTCTATGTTCTACAGTCACACCTTTGATAATTGATATGTTTTACAGTGCATATCACTACTTCTATGGCTCGAGGAGCGCTATGAGACTGTATATACGCGTCATCCTGGTTTCCAAAAGGGAGCTAAACCACTTCTGGCATTAGATAACCCTTTCCCAATGGAACTTCCAGACAACCTTTTTGGGGAGAAATGGGCCTTCGTCCAATTACCTTTCTCAGGTACAAGTAACTACATGTTGTTGTCAAATATAACATTGAGAACACATAAGATAAATATGCCTTGCATATGAATGACATTTGTACATGTTATTTTAATTTGGTATTGTAGACTGTCTATCGGATCACAACTTTTACCGCAAGTTAAAATTTTAAAAAGTGGCATGGGCTACAAGGGCCAAGCTTTCTGAAGCTAATAACATACTGCCAACTTAGATATACTATATGTTTTGATTTGTTTGAAAACCTGCTCTGTTCTATGCTGATATATTTTCCTGCTTTCAGCTGTCCGAGAGGAAATTGCATCATTAGAGACAAGATTTTTTTTTGGTGCAAGTCTGGATTTGGATTTATTGGGAATTGAGATTGATGACAAGACAATGATACCTGGACTTGCTGTTGCATCTTCACGTGCTGAACCATTAGCAG
>Ga0307517_10012316_pt1 | contig 11752 bp, 12 predicted proteins | sample 23_EM_MG_FD_194515 | JGI IMG/M metagenome (GOLD analysis project Ga0307517, IMG submission 194515) | Populus trichocarpa ectomycorrhiza microbial communities from riparian zone in the Pacific Northwest, United States - 23_EM | ecosystem: Host-associated > Plants > Roots > Unclassified | place... | reverse complement strand
AAAACCAAAAAATAATAAAAAAAAAAACAAAAACAAAAAAAAACAAAACAAAAAAAAAAAAAAAAAAAGCCCCATATTTCCTTCATCTTTCTCGTCCGCTCCACCTCCAGCGATTGAAATCTCAACACCATGGGAGATCATCGTGAGAGTGTCCTCCGCCTCTGATCTACCCCGTCCGTGGCAACTGCTCGGGGGTTTGTCACGCCTTCATCTCTTTACTCTCTCTGGGGCCTTTGGCCTCCCCTCCCGGGGGTTATGGATTCCTTTCTGGTTCCGTTCGTCTTCGTTGAGCTCGCTCGCGTTGATGTTCCTACCCTTTACCCCGCACTTCGCGACGCGTCTCGCTTAGCGTTTTGCACGGTCGGCAAGCCTCTTTTCCTCGTCAACACACGGTCGCTAGTCTCGGGCTATCGGTGAAGTAGTTGCCCTGGTGGCCCTGCTCTCTGGTGTTGCACTCTCTCCTGAGTTGCTCGGTTGGTACAGTCGGCTTTCGAAAAATCGTGACCCTGTTTCGGTCCTTCGCGTTCGTACTTCTCGGTCTTTGGCGAGCCTTCCCTCTCCCGCTTCCCACGCGTTAGATCCGCTTGCACCGTACTGCTACGTCCCTCCTTAGCTGGCACCTCACTGCCTCCGCGGCTGGCACCCTACTGCCCCTCACGATAGCTGGCACCTCCACTGCTGAGTGGCTCTCCTCGCTGGGTGACTCCCCTCGTCCTCCTCCCGCTCCCGCGATTTACTCTACGGTCGCACACCTCGCGTGTAGGTTACGCTGGGTCATGGTATAGCACTACCTCCTTGGCCCATGCTAAAGTCCGAAGCGTCGCCGATATAACGGGCCGTCCGCCCGTGTCGAACGCCTTCCCCGCGGCCGAGTTGGCTAGGGGTTATTGTTCAGGTATCCGGCAATAGTCGTTTTATCTCTCCTCTCCGTCGGCACTTGGTGCCGTAAGATTCTTTTCTTTTGTGCTGGGGGGCCAGCCGAAGGGTTTGTGTCTTGCCCTGGTTTCTTTTCTATACTTGTCTTTCCTTACGTGTCTGGAGGAAGGTATTGCTCCGTCTTGCTTTCGTCTTAGGTGCTATGAGGGGGGAGGATGGGCTCTGGTTTGGAGGGGTTTGATTTTTCCCATGACGGGGTGAAGCGGGTCGTTGGATTGTTTATAGTTTTGTTCACGCCATAGCTAGCGCTCCACGCGGTTTCTTGTACTTTAACAACGAATACATGAATAAAAAAAAAAAAGAAAAAAAAAGAAAAAAAAGCCCCATATTTCCTTATGGGTTTTGTTTTCGCCATAGCTAGCGCTCCATGCGATTTCTTGTACCTTAACAACGAATATATGATATAAAAAAAAGAAAGAAAAAAAAAGCAAAGCCCCATATTTCCTTCCATCTTTCTCGTCCGCTCCACCTCCAGCGATTGAAATCTCAACACCATGGGAAATCATCGTGAGAGTGTCCTCCGCCTCTGATCTACCCCGTCCGCGGCAACTGCTCGGGGGTTTATCACGCCTTCATCTCTTTACTTCCTCTGGGGCCTTTGGCCTCCCCTCCCGGGGGTTATGGATTCCTTTCTGGTTCCGTTCGTCTTCGCTTTGCGTCGATGTTCATACCCTTTACCCCGCACTTCGCGACGCGTCTCGCTTAGCGTTTTGCACGGTCGGCAACCCTTCCTCCACGTCAACGCGCGGTCGCTAGTCTCGGGCTATCGGTGAAGTAGTTGCCCTGGTGGCCCTGCTCTCTGGTATTGCACTCTCTCCTGAGTTGCTCGGTCGGCACGGTGGGCATTCGAAAAATCGTGACCCTGTTTCGGTCCTCCGCGTTCGTACTTCTCGGTCTTTGGCGAGCCTTCCCTCTCCCGCTTCCCACGAGTTAGATCCGCTTGCACCGTACTGCTACGCCCCTCCTTAGCTGGCACCTTACTGCCGCCTCGGCTGGCACCCCACTGCCCCTCACGATAGCTGGCACCTCCACTGCTGAGTGGCTCTCCTCGCTGGGTGGCTCCCTTCGCGCTCCTCCTGCTCCCGCGATTTACTCTACGGTCGCACACCTCGCGTGTAGGTTACGCTGGGTCATGGTATAGCACTACCTCCTTGGCCCATGCTAAAGTCCGAAGCGTCGCCGATATAACGGGCTGTCCGCCCGTGTCGAACGCTTTCCCCGCGGCCGAGTTGGCTAGGGGTTATTGTTCAGGCATCCAGCAAGAGTAGTTTTATCTCTCCTCTCCGTCGGCACTTGGTGCCGTAAGATTCCTTTCTTTTGTTTTGGGGGGCCCGCCGAAGGGTTTGTGTCTTTCCCTGGTTTCTTTTCTATACTTGTCTTTCCTTACGTGTCTGGAGGAAGGTATTGCTCCGTCTTGCTTTCGTCTTAGGTGCTGCGAGGGGGGGGGATGGGCTCTGGATTGGAGGGGTTTGATTTTTCCCATGAGGGGGTGTAGCGGGTCGTTGGATTGGTTATAGTTTTGTTCACGCCATAGCTAGCGCTCCACGCGGTTTCTTGTACTTTAACAACGAATACATGATAAAAAATAAAAAATAAAAAAATAAAAAAAAAAAGAGCCCCATATTTCCTTCCATGCTTCGCACCCCCTTCACCTCCAGTCATTGAAATTACAACTCCACTGTTAAGTGGTAGCTTCGGCGTGCGGTATTCCGACAGCTAGGACCAGGATCGTAATTATATCGGAGAACTCGTTAAGAAGACACGAGTAATGTAGGCTAGATATAATATTCACTTCGGTGTAGATCGTCGAAGTATTGATAACAATATAAAAGTGTAGATAACTTATTATATTGATAAGATCTCTTCTCCGTGCTTGTTTCTCCTAATAGCAGCGAAGATGCTTCGATATTTATATTCCGCGTCTGAGCAATCGCGGTATACATGCTAACTCTATACTAACTAAGTACCTTGCCCGCAACTGTGCGAACTCCACCCGAGTGCGAACACTCGTAGACCCTGAAAACTCTCTACCACACCTCTTGCTCCCATGGCCAACTTATCGGTCTGCGCTTCAATTATTCCTGATGGTGTGGAGACCACATCAGGTGTCAGCTCATCCGTTTATCCGTTGACAACAATGGTTACAAATTATCTTGCCCTCGTGCTCGTCGAAGGTAGTCTAACTCGCTGGACCGAAGATGGCCATTCTTCTTTGGTTGGTACCGTCAAGAATTCGGTATGCAACTGCATCTCGTATTCTAGTCTTCCGGCATTACACGACTTGTCCTCGGGATCGTACCTATAGGCTTTTTCCCTCGGACTCCATCTTTTACCAACTTGTCCTCTGTGGATGCACCTGATCCACTTACTGGGCATAGTTACCTCCTTCATACTCTACACGACTTTGTAGGTACGAGGGCACTAACTTTGTGCAAAACGTCCCGTTACCTTCGACCCACTCTTCAGACTGCCTGTCTTCAAGTGTCTGTAACTTTATGCGCCGTGGTCTGATTCACCTGCTTCCACTTGCATAAGGTGCCCGGAGGTCTCCCCTCATAGACCCTGCGAACAGGACCCGGTCAGAGGGACGGCCGTGACGTATACGGTGTTATAGGATGTGTTCCTTTGATAGTAGTCTTTGGTGTTGGGACGCAACTACCCAGGCGGCCTGTGATGACGCGCCGTCCGAACGCCGGGGCTGGAGGGGGGTGTTATCTTTTTCCTTCGAAGTTCGTATGCATCAAGGTAGGGTAACTTTGCCCAGTAAATCCTTACGGGGAGTCCGTGCGCCTAACATCCACCTCATTCAGTTCACAATCCCCCCTCGCCTCCTAACTGGTCCTGCCTTTCAGGCCTCACGTTCCTGATCCCCCGTCGTCAAGATGAAAGACCTCCCCCCCCTCCCCTCTTCCAGGAACTCTTCCAGAGCTCCTGCAAGGCAGTCATCCTCCCCGGACCTCACGGAGACCCACAGCTACATACGCGACTTCTTTCGCGAGAACTGTCAAAGGCTTAACTTCACCTCGATCCAACTTCCAATTCTAGACGATCACCAGCTCTCCGGCCTGTCAGACGGCGAGACGGCCCTCGTCCCCCTCTCCTGTTCCACCCTGAACGCGCTCGCGTCCATGACGCGTCAGCTCGACACCATAACAACCCAACTGGGCAATATCCAGGCCACGGTTGCGACCCTCCCTACCTGGCCAGCACTCGAAGGCACCCTCGCCTCCATCAATACGGCCATACGTGACCTGTCACATAGGGTCTCAGCCCCCCCGTCCCAGGCGCCAGCCCCCACTCGGGCTCACGTTCCCCGACCAGTGTCACCACACAACCCACGCCAGCCCCCGCTCGGCCTCCTGTTCGTCCATCCGGTGCGACCAGACACCCTGCCCCCCCTATGCCACTACCTAGGGCTAAGTCCCGCGTGACCCCCCCTGACCAGGGCTTCTCGTCCTCTTTCGATCCTCACATACCTAGCTATGACCCTGAAACCCGCTGCTTCTACAGCTACCCCCGGGCGTACGCGGAGAGGTTTCCCAATTCGTGGGAGGCAAACGGGTTCCGAGAGGGGAAGTACCCTGAACCCACCACTTTCATCGCCAGGCACCTCGCCCCTGACTGCCCCAAAACCCAGCCATCATATGCCAAGGCCGCCTGGTCTAGAGCTCCTAAGGGCAAGAAGAATAAGAGCACCCTCACAGCCGTCAAAGTGCCGTCAGCGAGTAACAGTGTGCCTGCTACCCAGGCACCGAAATCGCTCCCCACGGCCGAAAGAACGTTCTACGCTCCCGATTCCTCCCCCTCTGAGCACCCACAAGCTGCTCTGATTGCTGCCACCTTCCCCGACATCGCTGCCGGCATTCTTAGGGATGCGAACTGTATCCTCCCCCTCCCGGTCACGACCAAGGTCAACGACCGTGGATCATTCAGCCTTCCCATCACCGACCCTGCCAACCCCGCTGCCGCCTTCGAACCCTACTTTGATGCCCTGTCCTGCCAACTCAACAAGTCGTTCCCAGTGGGAGAGTCTCCCTGGTTGCCCTTCCGCCTCGCCCCCAACCAAGCCCAGCTCGCTATCCACTCCCTCCGAATCGCCTTCCTCCCGGAGGACCAAAACGAACTCTTCCCCTGCCTCGCGGCGTCGATTCTCAACTCCAAGAACGTTAGAATCCTCCCCGCCAGGTACCACAACCCAAGTGCACAATCTAGGGAGGGCAAGCTTGCCACCTCTGTCATTGTCTCAGTTCACCCTGGGGACGTTCCCACAATGGGCTCCTCTATCCGTCTCTTTTCCCGCTCGCGTAAGGTTGAGCGCGCCTACTCCACCAATAGGTACACGCAATGCAAGAACTGCTGGGGATAGGGCCATGTCGCCCCCAGGTGCCCCTCTCCCGACCCCGTCTGCCCCATTTCCTCCCTCAACCACACCCGTGCCATGCACCGGTGCCCCAACCCACCTGCCCTGGAGGTGGCAACCTTAAGGCTGCTCCTGGCTGTTGTTCTTCCTCACCGCCGCACTGCGCCAACTGCGACGGCCCCACACTGCGACTCACAGGGATTGTGAGTCCCGCACCCCACCGCCCACTCTCAGGCGTTCCACCACTGCCGAAAGGATTGTTCCCCCGCCGCCCGCTGGCGACGAGATGGAGACGCCCACCGATGGTAATGACCGCTCGCCCCCCGCTTCACCCACCCGCTCTCTGCAGTCGGCGCTCGAGATGGCTACCCCAAGAGCCAGACGCTCAACGATACTTGCGGCCCCTCTAGGGCCCACCCAAGGCTGGTGGTCGCTCCCTCCCGGGGAACCTGTTAGCCCCTCTCCCTTGAGTAGAACCCCATCGGGCCTGGCCCGTTAATGCAGTACAACCATACGCCGTGGGGCGGCGAGCCGGTCTCTCCCCCCCCCCTGAAATCCTTCAGACTCGTTCAACACAACTGCCTTGGGAGCTGGGATGTGTTTTGGTCGCTTTTCGCATCGTTCACGCAACTGACCCATCCTCCGTCCATTGTCACCCTGCAAGACCCTCCAGTCTACAGGGGCAAGCTTCCTTCCTTTAATTTTTTCACTGCTTTTTCCCCCCCTACCAATGGTGGCTGCCAGCCCCGCGTTGCTTTTTATGTTTATAGTTCAATTTTGGCTACTATTTGCCTCCTGCCCCGCTTCTTCGGAAGGGGTGATGTTAGGGCTTTGGACCGCTTCACCCCTGACAGCTTTTTCAACCGTTCCACGACTGGCTTCACGATTGTGAACTGCTACAGCACGAAGGGTCGTCTCAACAATACCCGCTCCGTTCCACCGGAGATTATATTTCCTGAATCCCCTCTCCTCACACTCATGCTGGGTGACCTCAACATCCACCACCCCATGGCGGAGCCGCTTAGAGTCTTCAAGGAAGACGAGCTCGCCACATCGACCCCTTATTTTGACAGGGCTACGGATTTCGGCTTTACTCTCCTGAACGTCCCGTCCCAGGTGTCTTTAATCGGTTTTCCATGTCTCTAATTGAGCACCCTGGCGTTCTCGCCCTATCCTTTGCTTGCCCCCTCCTCGCCCGGTATTTTTCAGACCTGTCTGACCCCCTTCCCTCCACGGGCTCTCACCACATCCTAATCCTCCTCCGCTTCCAAGCTCCCCTCTTTCGCGCCCCCCCCCGCCCCTAACTGGGGCCTGACTGACTGGCCCGCATTCGACTCCTTGCTCAAAGCAGCCTCTATCTCGTCTGCCCCTTCCCTCAGCACCACCCGGTCAATGGATGTCTGGTTCAAAACAAACCTGGGCAGAATAACGGCCTGGTTGGCTCTCCACACCCCAGTAAAACGGGTTACTTACCGGTCCAAGCCCTGGTGGTCGGATCTCCTCTCTCTGCTCAGGAGAGCTTATGACTCCGCACTCCGCTCCTCGAAGGTAGACAGGTTCGATGCAGCCCTCCTTGCGTCGGCAACGGCGGCCAGGACGGCCTACTTCAAAGCCATTAAGAAAGCCAAAAGGGACTACTGGTCCGCTTTTCTGGCCACCCCCACCACGCAAACGGTGTGGACAGCGAAGAGGTTCACTGTCGGACACCCCCCCGTCGCTTCCCGGAGCTCCCTGGCGCTGTAAGGCCGCTAGAGCTCAACAAGGCCCTCCTAACCATTTCTTTCCAGGCGAGCCACAGAGGCCCGTCGACTCCATTCTGCTCCCGTTCAGGGACTGCCCGGCCCTGGCAGCGGACGAAGTAGGCAGAGCCCTAGCCCAGTCCTCACTATCGTCGGCCCCTGGCCCTTTCATGACCCTCAATTCTGTGTGGAAGAGGATACAGCAGGTTGCTCCGCACCTAATCCACGACCTCCTCGCCCCGCTGGTGGCCCATGGGTTCCACCCCCCCGCCCTCAAGATGGCCGACGGTATTTTGCTAGACAAACCAGGGAACCCCTCTTACGACTCGCCCTCCTTCTTCCGTGTCATCGTTGTGCTGCAAACCTTTTCTAAGATCTGGGAGAGGATAATGAACTCGAGACTGTCGTTTGCGGCCCGCCTAGCTGTCCTCCTCAACCCCCACCAATGTGGTTCACTGGCTGGCCTGTTGGCCTCTGATCCGACTTCCACCCTGACCCACGAAATAAGAACCCTCCAGATGGCAGGGAATAAGGTGTCCACGCTTTTCCTCGACATTAAGGGTGGTTTCAACAACGTGAACCCCTCCACTCTTTGCAGGATGCTCAAGGCGAAAGCTGTCAACCCGTACCTTGTTTCCTGGACCAGGTCCTTCCTAACAGGTAGGACGTGCCGGCTCCGCTACCAAGGGTCGCCAAAGGTTTTTGCCCCGGTTTTCGTGGGCACCACACAGGGATCCCCCGTCTCCCCTCTCTTATTTGTTATTTATGTTTCCCGTCTGCATTGCGAGATCCCCCAGGGTCTCACCCTCTCCTCGGTCGACGACTTTGGTCTGACGGTTTCCTCGTCGTCTTATCGGCGTAACATCCAGTCCCTACAGACGCACTACGCGGTACTGAAGGCCAGGGGGGCCCAGCTGGGCGTTAGCTTCTCCATCCCGAAAACAGAACTCATCCACTGGAGAACAATCAAGGACAGAGGTCCTGTCTCCCGCTTCCTGATCCACCTAGACGGTTCAGTTTTTCCCCCCAAGGACGAAGTCCGTTGGTTGGGATACTGGTTCACCCCCACAGTTTCCACGACCCCACACTTTACCAAGAGACTGGCCAAGGCCCAGGCTGCTTTCGTGGCCATCAAGAGGCTCTCCCCCCCGGGGATGGGTCTTCCCCCGTTCTTATGCCACCGGTTGGCTTCCTCTCTCCTCTTCCCCATCCTAAGCTATGGCACGGATACTTTCAACCCCACTGTTCACATGACGAGAAAGCTCTCTGCCTTCTGGCACAAGGTCCAGAGGTGGACTACGAATTGCTTCTCGTGCACCCCTACCAACATCCTGCCGGTTGAGGCCTGCCTCCCCCCGCTCGATCTCCTCCTTGTGTACAAGTACCGCATGGCCTGCCTTAGGGTGATGTGCTCCCCTCCGGAGATCAACCTGGCCGCCGCCAGGCTTCCAGCCTCCCTACAGATGCAGTCGCTGCACCGCCACGCCCCTGATCATAGAATCCTCTCCCGTGGGAATCCAGGCCCTAGACTGCCCCTCCCGTGGCGCAGGCCTAGGCCCCCGCCAAGAACAGGACCCACCTCTCCCTGGATGCCCTCCCGCATTCGATGCTTTTCGCCCTTCGCCCCAACGGGTCCGCCCCCCTCCCTGTTACCTCCCAGCACCTGCTCCACGAGACTTGCCCCGTGCCTCCCCCGGGCCGCGCCTACCCGCAGCTGAAACTACTCTGCAGAAAGCTCCTAATGGAGGAGTAGGTGATGGCCGCGCCGCACCCAGCAAGATACGCCTACTGCCCCTCGCTAAAACCCTATCCGTTTATGGGCCTCTCCAAGTTCGACGCGGGTCGCCTTCACCAGATGAGGTCTGGGAAGAGCTACCTCCGCGCCCACCCTTCCTGGGACAATCCCGCCCCGACCACCTGCCCCAGCTGCATGGAAGCCCCCGAGACCTTCAAGCACCCCATCCTCCACTGTTCGGTCAAGGAGCCAGCCAGGGACCGCCACCTTCAAGGGCTCACTGAGCTGGGCCCCGACGCTCCTGTCTGGTCCTCAGCCGCCCTCCTTTGCGCCCTCGCCCGCTCTGTAAGGTCTACGGCGACAGCTTTCCCACCTGGCATGTTTTCTCGCCCGTCCTCCTCCGCGGAATCAGTCTCCTGCCGATCGTCTAAGGTAGTTTCCTTTGTGTATCTTTTGTCGTCTCAGGAAAGCTAGGTTTATCTTGTTGGTTTTTCATGCTATCCACTGGTCAGAGGAGGGTTTCCTTTATTGTACTTGCCTTAATTTCGCGCTCGTATGTGGGCCTAGGACCGATACGGACCCCAGCTGAAGAGAAGAGTTCCGGATATTTCGTTTGTTAGTTCGTTTTGGCTTTTGGGTTTTGTTTTCGCCATAGCTAGCGCTCCATGCGATTTCTTGTACCTTAACAACGAATATATGATATAAAAATAAAAAAAAATAAAAAAAAAGCCCCCTATTTCCTTGGTCCCTTCACGCTACCTGGTATTTTTTCACGACTCCTGTATTTCAGAATATAACGTCTTCTATTCTGATATCCAAGATCGATGCCAAGAACCCACAAACCCTGACCCTGATCTACCGTTACACGATCAGCCTTGACCTGAGATTGTCATCTCTGAACCCTCACGCTAAACGAGTGTTATCGTTTAGGAGCTTGCTGTCGTTGTATGCCTTGGACTAACGTTCACTGCCAAGACCCCATTACACGGCTCTCCAGCAACTCAAGCCTATTTTGACGTATGGTTGTCTTCACTTTCTATTTTGTCCTGTCGACTGTGTTCTTCGCTTATCACACTTTGAGGTTCCCGTGATGAGCCCGGACTACCCATTTTATTTGGTCAAAATGGTAACGGAAACCCTTTCTCATTGTTTTGCCATCCGGTGGGGTTTGTTAATCGACTACACCCCAGGTTTTACGATTCTAGCCAGCAACCTCACTACCCAATCACCGTTGTTGTTGGTACCTGAATGGCCTTTTAGAAAATATTGTCATTCTCAAAGGCACAAGCTGGGGCCCTTTGTGCCGCTCATGATGAGCTTTCTCCCCGGCTATCTACAGCCACAGTGGCTACCTGGTGGCATCGCTTGTGTGCGAATGATACCTGTCGTTTGGGCATTGCTTGCTCTCGCCAGACAGCCGATACTTGTCCTGGCGTTTGACAGTATTTCCAACCATGGTTGTTCATTCCACACAGTATGTATTCGTTGTTCTTTTTCCATTAATCCATAATTTTCTGATCCACACCCCCGAGGACTTCTGCCCCCACCGTGTCTTTAACCTCCCGGTTTGGTGGAACTAACCCTTCTATCTTTACCTTCCTCTCCCCACACTATTTCACATTAGAATCCGCTTGCTCTTAACCTGAGTATTGCTTTTTTATTCGCTTTGTGGTTACTGTGGACTACGAATCCTCGAGCTTCTTGTTTTCACGCCCTGCCATGCCGAAGGGAACGCCTCCCTGAACACTTTTTCATTCCTTAAAGTCTTCTTGAGCTTGGGTCATGGTCCTCACTAGTTCCACCCATTCTCCACCCTCAACGTACTCTCATAGTGAAAGTCGTCGTCATGCGTGCTAGGGGAGTTGGTCCTCCATCATTTCTCTCGCGGCATTCCCGGTGACTCCTGCACAGATGTTTAGATTCTCCATCTCTAGCAAGAATTTAGCGATGTCACCGTGATATTTCATAAAGCTGAATTGTCGTCGAGCCTTTTCTACCTTGTGGGTGTGCATCAGCAAAAATTATTATATGCGTCCCGAGCGTCCCGTGCATCAGAGGTTGAGGACGCTCAGAACGTTTACCGGTACTCTGGACGCGACGTCGGCCGCACGTCAGGTCTGGACGCCAGTCCCCATCTACCCCGGCATTCTCGACGTCGCGACGACGTCCACCACAGAGCGAATGCGTCCAGATCCCCTCAGACCTTAAGCTCTCCCACATTCCGACGATCTCCTTCCTGTGCCTCCCTCGTCATGGCGGAATCCAACTCCACTCTAGCATCCGGAAGACTATCCGGATGCTTAGTCTTCCGGATGCTACACAGCGATATTTGAACCCCCTCTGCATCAATTGCAATGTCTGGCTATAGGCTCCCAGTGCCTTCCAAATAGCTGACAGCTTCGTCGAGACGGCATCGTGATGGCTCACTTGCATACTCTCGACGGCGTCTTGATAGCACACATATTCCAGACGCCGTCTTGACGACGTCGTGATAGCTCACATGCATACTCTCGACGGCGTCATGATAGCAGACATATTCCAGACGCCGTCTCGATCGCTCCACTATTCATTCGTATTACTGAGTGCCATTCACAAAAGCTTCGTGGTGCTGGTGCCCCTTGTCTCGCGACTTTGAACCTTATCCGCATCTTGATATTCTATTATTATTAGTCTACTGCCGTGACCAGGGCGTCCAGGACACCCTGGCCACGGCGATTCTACCTTTCTGAGCTCTTGCTCAGATCAAGCTCAGAAATACACGCGAAATTGTCCTCACGGCTCCACAGATCGGCCAACCGAAATCTAATAGTTTACATTTCCTGCAAATCAAATTCCATAAACTCAACGGTTCACATATCGCCAAGTCTACAAAAAACCATTCTCTCCCACCCCTGCGTCACTTTCCTGCGAGTCGTCCAGGCTCAACGATAGCCGACTGGCGAAACCCGGGGTCGCTGGCCCCTCTTGCGCTAGTCCCAGCGT
>Ga0307517_10012315_pt1 | contig 11754 bp, 16 predicted proteins | sample 23_EM_MG_FD_194515 | JGI IMG/M metagenome (GOLD analysis project Ga0307517, IMG submission 194515) | Populus trichocarpa ectomycorrhiza microbial communities from riparian zone in the Pacific Northwest, United States - 23_EM | ecosystem: Host-associated > Plants > Roots > Unclassified | place... | reverse complement strand
CTTTGATGGATGTCTGAGGTTGTGGAATGTACGCTCCGGTCAAATTTGGCACCATGAAAAAGGGCATCACAGTGATTACACAGAATGCTGCGGAGGAGTTGGTGAGTGGTGGCAGGTCGCTCAACGCTCGGTCGGGTTTATCAGCTACGGAGCGTCTGGGAAATGGTTTGTTGGTACAAGGGAAAGGACTCCTGAAGGTCGACTTGCTTTCAGTTAGTCTGTTATGTGTTTGATAAAATTCATCTCATATCATTGTTCGCAGAGCCATTCTTGCTTTTGTTTTCTCTGCTTGCACAGCATCGGCTTTACGCTGATCCTCCCTGGCATTTAATATTTAACACCCACCCAAGAGCATGTCATTTGTGCCATCATCATTCTCGTCGGCACTCTTGTCTCGATAATACGGAGTGGTGTTAATTATGATGTGAGTGTGGTCATCGGACCTCCATTACAGTGAATTGCTAGTGATGCGCCTCCGCTTAGGGCAACCTTGCGAGGAAGGAAACGGTGTAGTCATCATCGCAAACCATTCTTGTCATTCAGCTTCCAGATCCTCCTTTTGACGTAGGGTGAATCATGAAACCAAAACAGATGTGAGCGAAAAACAAAATGAAACTCGGATTCCATCTACGAGGCTTTCAAGTATCATAGAAACTATACGTAGTAGTATAAGTTCATGAGAGTCAGAGTTTGCAGTTAGTTGCTTTTTTCACTGAGATCGGCAACGCCAGGCAATGTCTATAAATCGTCATTACATCATGATTTAGGAATAAAACCGCAAAATGAATACCTTGCCCTCTAGAAGCTCCAGACTCGCTCCGCCTCCCGTACTGACATGGCTGAGCGAATCTTCCTTGCCATACTGGGCGACAACAGTCGCAGTATCACCTCCACCAACAATAACGGTGGCTCCCTTCTTGACGGCCTCAACGGTCGCATCCAAGAGGGATTTAGAGCCTTCCGCGAAAGCAGGGAATTCGAAGACACCTGGGGGGCTGTTGGCAATGAGATCAAGAGATTTCGTCAGAGAAATAGAGTGATTTACCCGTTCCAAAGAATTGTGCGGGCTTCCAAGACGGTCTCCTTGTACAATTCACGACTCTTGGGGCCTGCATCTAGACCCATCCAGCCAGCTGGAATACCTTCCTGGTCCGTCGCAGAACCAGTCTGGAATCAAGCAATTAAGAAGGCTCCCGAATTCAGAAAAAAAAAAAACCTTTGCATTTTTGTCGAATTTGTCGGCTGTAATATAGTCGACTGGGAAGACGATTTTGACGTTGTTTTTCTTCGCCTTTTCAACCAGAGCTGCGACTTTTTCTGATCCTGGGGCATCAAAAAGAGAATCGCCGATCTAATCCGATGACGTCGTTGACGGAAGAAGTAGTAGTGGGAAAACATACGGAAATTTTGTCAAGCGTCTTCTTGAAAGTGAAGGCCATTCCACCGCATATAATCAAAATGTTGACCTAGGTTTCGCTCAGACACCAATTCAAAGGGGCGGTTTTATCTGTGTTACCTTATCAAGCATGTTTTCGATAAGCTGAATCTTGTCCGAGACCTTGGCACCGCCAAGGATGGCGAGGAAAGGTCGTTCAGGGTTTTCCAAAGCCTTTGCAAAGTATTCGAGCTCCTTCTTCACCAGGAAACCAGCAGCTCTCTGTGGGAGCTTGATGCCGACCATACTCGAGTGGGCGCGGTGAGCAGTACCGAACGCATCGTTGATGTAGACATCGCCCAATTTTGTAAGATCTCCACGGAATTTGGTGACTTTGGCACTGTCTGCCTTGGTCTTCGATCCGTCTTTGTTTTTGACAGATCCTTCCTCTTCGATGTGGAAGCGGAGGTTTTCAAGTAGGATCACAGATCCTGCGGCAGCACCTTTGACGGCACTCTCGACTTCGGGGCCGACGCAGTCGTTGAGGAAAATAATATCCTTGTTAAGGAGTTTCTTTAACTCCTCTGCAACTGGCTTGAGTGAATACTTCTCGATGACTTTGCCATCCGGACGTCCGAGATGAGACATCAAAATCACGGACAGTGCTCCTGTGAAGTAGTAGAAGGTCAGAGACGGCTGTTTATACTGGGGGTGACTCCATACCATTATACAGAGCATATCTAACAGTTGGAAGAGCAGCTACGATTCTCTGTTGCAGAGACTATGAAGATCGGGGGAAACAGGGAGATTGATTAAGGACCTACTGCAGGGTTGGTAATTTTACCATCCTGGATGGGGACATTGAAATCAACACGGATAAGGACACGCTTGCCCTTGAGCTCGACATCTGTGATAGAAATTTTCTTGGACAGCGACATTGGATATGATGTTAGATTAGAAGTGAATGGAAACAGATTGTGAGGATGATATATATGGCTGTGTTCCTTTTCGGGTAATTTTGATGCATGCGGTCCGGTTCAACGAGGCTTGGTCCCATTCACAATGTCGGACGATGCTCCCAACGCTCTGGGACTGGAGTTCTCGCAGCCAGTTGCAGAAGAAGATAGTTCCGGTGCTGCACCAGCTTCTCCTGTTTCGACAACCGCGGAGACAACCAGGAAGGAAAAGAAGCCCTATGTTAATCCCGACAGATTCAGAACGGGGGGTACGCAAAGGGTGTGTTATTTTCCCGGTATTTATTCGCGATTTTATCGTTTGCTGATATGCCTAAATATAAGGAAAAATTATCTGAAGAAGCCCTTGCAGAGAAAATGGCACGGATCCGAGAACAAAACGCGAAAATCAAGGAACGACGCATCGTTAGTACCTTTGTCGGCTTTGCCTAAAAACTTGAAAATTCTCATCTGTTCGTATACAACAGCACGTTCAGAAAGACGAAGCTGCCTTTCGGAAATACGAGGAAGAAGATCGTCAAAGGCGAGAAGAGGGCAAAAAGTTTCAAGAGGAGATAAATTCTACTCGGGAATCAAATGCAAAGCTTAAAATGGACCAAGTTGGAAATCGTGAATGGGACTCGATAAAACAAGCAGAAGGCGATGGTTTTTCGGATGGTGGTGGAAGGGGTGGACGCGATAGGTGGTCCAAGAATGAAAGTGGTGGTGCAAGTGAACACGCTGTACCCGATTGGGCCAACGAACCTACCGAGGGTGTAAACAACTGGGGGGATGCCCCCGTCGGTGGCGATATCTCCCAATGGCATCCTACTGAGTCCTCTGCTACGGAAAAAGCACCTGACAGCAACGATGAAAGCAAAGATGCGGGAGAGCCATTGCTCAATTGGGCAGGCGAGCCCGTTCCTTCCGTTGCAGATTGGTCTGTTCCTTCTGGTGGCTCAAACGAACCCGAGAAAGATTGGGCTGGGAATATCGTTGGCCTTAATCAAGATTGGACTGTCCCTATATCCGAAGAGCCGGAGAGCAGACCCAACGGAGGGGGTAGAGGCGGTGGCAGAGGAAGGGGACGCGGAAGAGGTGACGGAGAAAGGAGAGGACGAGGACGAGGAGAAGGAAGGGGAAGGGCCAGAGGTGGAGGTGGAAGAGGCAGAGGACGAAGCGAAGGCGGTGGGGAAGTCAAGATCGAGAACAATTACGAGAAGCAGGACGTTGCAGGAGTAACGATGCTTAATTGGGCTAATGAATCCGTTCCTGCCACTGTGGACTGGAATGTCCCAACAGAAGAGCCAGTAACGGAGGGAAACAAGGCTGATGTTGAAGGACCGCAACTTAATTGGGCTGGTGATCCCGTCCCATCTATGGCAGACTGGAATGTGCCTTCAAGTAATGAACTTGAGAAGAACTGGGCTGGTGATATAGTCGGTCTTGATCAGGACTGGGGCACAAGTTTGCAAAGTTCTGAGGATCAAACCGATTCGACCGCCAGTGGTTGGAAAACCGATCGTGGTTGGGGCAGGGGTCGCGGTAGAAGCGAAGGGATGAGGGGTCGCGGAGATGTGAGAGGTAGGGGTAGGGGAGATTATGATAGAGGTCGTGGACGAGACAGCGAACGTGGAAGGGGACGCGGAGAAGGGCGAGGTAGATGGAGAGGCGAAGGCGGACGAGGTCGTGGTGAAGGGCGAGGAGGAAGGGGTAGGGGTGAAGGGGGAACCTCATAGCATCACCAAGATATTCATGATTCAAGTTGTTAACCTGTTTCTACATTAATATACACGAACAGGTAGGTGTCTGCAACGTTTCACTAGACTATTCCTTTGCAAAGAGAGGTTTTTGGACTTTGGATGACGAAGGCTTAGAGAAGACCACCACATTTTCCTTCCCAGAAAAGACCTTTTTCTTCGGCATTCTGAGTGCAATCTTCGATGGAACCCTTTTGGCTGCAGGTATGAGGTGCTTTTGCCACGAACGGCCAGATTTGAGGGGATTGATTTCTTCTTTGTCAATTTCGACTGGATGAAAGTTGAAATCCGTGTCGGTGGTATCGTGGTGCAATAAGCCTAGAGATTCGCTAAAAATCCGAGATGGTCCTGAAGTAGCTGAGGAATCCATACAAGTCGAAGGGAGTTGTGGCTGTAACTCTGTAATCGGTTCCGGATTAAAATTATTTATGCTGTAATCGTCTTTGGCACCAGCTACTGGCAGCTTAACACGAGGTGTACGGCTTTGGGAGAACAGATTCTGTAGTTCATATTGTCGGATGGGGTGGATGACAGATGAAGGTGTGAATCTTACCGAGAAACGCTGGCTAAGGTCGCCATATGAGCCGAAACTGAAGGTCAGGTTGTTCACTTTGAGAATGTTGCCTAAGCGTGAAGGTGATTCTCCCAATGTCTTTGAGGGTGTAGAACTCAGAACGGGCGATCGGTATTTTTTGGGTGGGGATGGTTTAACAGAACTTTGAATACCGAAAAGTAGGTTTATTTCGGTCTTGAGAGATTCACTCGCAAGCGGAGCAAGACGAGAACCCACAGAGTTGTTAGAAGAAGTCGACTGTAAGGTTGTAGCAATGCTCGAAACAGGGTGAATACGGGACAATGACAGGTTTCCGGACAGTGACACTTTGGAGGGAAGGTCAGAAGAACAACTGTCGACCAGGGTCTTGGGTCCGGCGGGTTGCACCTGTGGATAGGGCCAGCCACGCTCTTGCATCAAAGCGTCTATCGCACGTTTACGTTCCGGAGGTAGGGTACCATGTATCGAAGAAATGGCAGAAGTTGAAGGCGTGATTATATCTTCGCATTTGCCCGTGCTTAAGGCCACATTCTTCCAAAACTTGGTGACTTTACTTTGATCCCGTAGTTGTCGGCGAGTTGATAGTGTCATTCGGAGAGCAGAAGTATACTCATCCAAAGTGCGTATTTTCGTGGAGATCGCCAAAGACGTCGCAGAGTCATAGGAACCAGGTAAAAGCAGAGTATTGTGGGAACCAATGGCAACGCGTGAGCACTGATTCGTAGAATCTGGACCTCTCGAGTTCTCGAATCTTTTCTCGTAACGGGATAAGTCCTTCTTCATGTCCGTAATGAGTTCCTGATCGCGAGTTGTTTGTCCCTGCAATGTCCTATATTTGTCGCGTTCGAAGGCAAGCTCTGCTCGACACTCTTGTAGGAGTTGGTCTGCTTTGGAGTATTCCGAAAACCACAGATTCAAAGAATCTCGAAGGCGCATATTCTCCTCTACTAGATGGGAAGATGAGCCGCCATTCTGAGAGTTCCCGGCAATACGTTGGTGAGGTGAGACCGCATGGTTCAGGTGGTTGAAGTTGGCAGATAGGGGAGTAAATTTAGCAATAGCAAAGTCAAAGACGGAAGATATGTCCTCTTTATTCGACCCTAAACCAGCAGGAAGCGACGTGGGACGATCCGGACGAGAGTTCAGGTTAGTTACAGCCCCTTCAGTCGGTGGAATATAACCAGCAGCAAAAGTCTCAGACTTTGTACGCCTGTGCAAAAGACTGAAAGCCTGGAAAAACCTCATGAGTGGCACAGAAAGAACGGAAGGGACTTGTCGGTAGCGGCTGACACTGAAATTTGAGAAAGCTCGAAAAGTGATTGGATCAACATGCTAAAATAGGAACCAGCGCAAACTCTACAGAAACATTCACCAAGGACTATCAACAATGGACTCTGTGTTTGCTGCTGCGTCGTCATTTTTCTCAAGGACGAACATAAGCCAATCGTATAATATTGGCTCTCCGTCAGGAGGCTTACCCGGCGTTCCAGGGCTCACAGGAAGCAGGCCTGCCACACCGGGATCGACATCGCTTACTGCACCACCAGCCGCTACACCTCCTTTCTTTGTTGGGTTGTGGAAAGTGCAGTCGGCATGGCATAAAATAACGAACAAACGTGTGTCGGTGTGGACGTTTGATAAACGTGGCTCAGATTTGGAGAGACTCAATCCCGTGGCAAGAGACCGAGCTATCGAGATGTTGAAGGCCGAGGTAAGTGCATTTATAGTGGTTTATTATCAGTTTTATATCTCCTCGTTAGGGTACATCACTGGGAAGGCTACGGCATCCGTCGATTCTTGGTAAATCCTGCGTTTGCCTTGCAGTCGATTGACATCATTATTCATTCTATACAGAGATGGTGGAACCTTTGGAAGAAACCCGGAGCGAGCTCGTTTTTGCGACGGAACCAGCATTATCTTCGTTAGAATTGTCAATTCCAGACTCTGGTAGAAGGTCAACTTTGGTGGAGTTAGATGAAGTCGAAGTTAGTAATTCTTTTACGAATCAACGAGATTATCGATATCGATGTTTGAAATGCAGATTCAGAAGGGAATTCTGCAAATTTGCAAAGGCCTTGCCTTTCTTCACAATTCTGCCAAGTTAATCCATTCAAACATTTGTCCAGATAGCGTCGTCATCAACGGTGCTGTACGTGGCTTTGGAATACGTGTGGAAATTTATCAAACCGTTTTATTGCAGGGAGACTGGAAAATATCTGGCCTGGGATTGACCATTCCTTTACAAACAAATGGTGCACCAACTCGATGGGAATTCCCTGCTTTTGATGGTAGAACCCCTACTTATGTCCAACGTTCATTTGACTATATGGGCAAGTGATTCAAGTCACATAAATTATGCTTATCTTATCCACAGCCTCCCAGCACCGGAATATGCGTTGGATGAACAGCTCGTAACCGCATCTGACATGTATTCACTTGGCTGTCTAGTGCATGCCGTCCACAAGAAGGGCGAACCTCCTTTCAAGAATCATGGTGGGCTGAGTGGATTACGAGAAAATAGTACAAAACCTGTCCCAGGATTGGATGTCCTTGATCCAGATCTTCAAGGTAATATACTGTTTCCTTGTTTCTCATTCTCGTAACAAATTATTTTACTTCAGCACTTTTACGTTCTTTGATTACTCGGCATTATGGTTCACGACCAACACCCGAAACACTACCCTCTCATCCCTTTTTCTCTTCATTGCCTATTTCAACCCTGAATTTCCTGGACCGCTCCAATTTCACTGCTAAAACACGAGAGGAAAAGGTTTCATTTATGAAGGGATTGACTAGTGTCTTGGATAGGTTTTCGGAAGGATTGAGAACGCGGAAGATTTTACCGTCACTTTTGGAAGAAGTGAGTCTTAATTCTGATCTTGCAGTAGCATATATTGATGAGATGAGATGAAGATGAAAGACACGAACCTTCTGCCGTACATCCTGCCCAACGTATTTGCAATATCCCAATCGTTAACCCCGTCTCAATTTGCATCTCAAGTTCTACCCAGCCTGAAGCCCCTATTCCTCATCAAAGACCCACCACAAAACATGCTTACTTTGCTGGACAACCTGACCATGTTGCAAGATAAAACGGATAAACATGTCTTTCGCGAACGTAGGATGAAAAATGCTGATCATCGAAATGCCCTTCTGAATTACCTTTAAGACGTACTACCGTTGGTTTACAGCGCATTGGAATCAGATCATGCCATGGTGTGTTGCCTGAATACTTTCTGCGTGCGAAATTTATACTTTCTATCAGGTTCAAGAGCGTGCACTGAAAACAGTCCCTGGGCTTTGTGATACCATTGACTTTGCCGAGGTTCAGAATATTCTCTTCCCTCGAGTCGCCGTGGGTTTTTATCTAAATATCCGATTCTTGCATTCTGACTACCCTTGCGCAGTCTGTCTTTGGTAAGACACGTTTTCTCAGTGTCAAGGTCGCGACGCTTGAAACCTTCCTTGCCATGGTCAAGACCCTCGACCAGGTGATTGATGATTGTCGTCATAGCTTACGTTCAATAAATAATATTATTTGTAGCTGACACTAACACAGAAGCTCGTCCCGATACTCTCAAAGATCCGCACGAAAGAACCTGCAGTGATGGTTTGTTATTGCTCAACTCCTGTTCCTGTTCTCTTAAAGACATTGTTCCAGATGGCAACACTCTCTGTGCAAGAGGCTATGGGTTTCAAGGTTGATAGGGAAGCCGTTGCTACTCTCGTTCTTCCGCAATTATGGACCATGTCCATGGGACCCCGTAAGTTAGGATGATGCTGCTCTTCATCATCGATGGCTGATAATGCCCTGTAGTATTAAGCGTCGGCCAATTTCAGCGATTCATGTCAGTTATCAAGACGCTCGGAGACCGCGTCGAAAAAGAGCACAACCAATTCTTACGCGACTCGCAGCGACTTGAAGATCGTTCTGGACTACCTACTAACGGCACGAATGGGACTGCACCATCTCAGGGAATCGACTTTGAAAGTTTGGTCGGAAGGTCAAATACTCTGCCAACCACAAATGGACCTACAATCAGTATAGATAATTCAGGTGACGAAAATGGCTGGGATGATTGGGGAAGTATGATTAATGGCACGGTTAGCATATTCCAAATTCACAAATTTCAATAATCCTCATGCTTGGATTGACAGGTCTCACCAACTGTGCCGTCCCCATCTACACCGTCACTTTCCCTGTCTTCTTCCATTCCAACTAGACACACTCCTTTCCAACCGAAACCTTCGAGGCTCACGTCCACAATTACAGCCCCTTCAACGTCAATCAGTCAAGCAACCTCATCACTTGCTATGCGGAGCTCCGCGGACGGTTCCCGTCCTGCGGCACCGCCCCTTAATTTCTTTCCACCACCACGGATAACGAAACCTCTGAGCAATGCCCCACTTCAGCCCAAAGTTGCTCACCAAACCTTCCCTACACCCAACTACAATATTAGTCTGGCTCCTCCTCCTTCAATCCAAATGCATATAAATCCACTGAACTTGACATCAACAATGGGGGTACTAACCCCGTCGAGACCTGCACAATCAACAGCACAACCTGGAGGGACGTTATCTAAAGATGACTGGGCTAGCTTCGACCCTCTATCATAGATTACTCAAATCGAAACTTATTACTAATCGTCACTCTTACAATATAATCATCGGTTACTAATACCCTCTCCTGTTCCACTGCTACCGAGGAGCCCATTGAAGATGATTCTTGCACCGACTTTAGATGAGATTAGGTTTGCATCTTTACAAATATTGCTTTGTATGCCTGTGTGACAATAATACTTAAAGGATGATCTTGACGGTGATGTCGAAACACCCACATGAAGTACACCCATCTTCGCAAGGACAACTTCCGATTGCTTTTTCCGCTCGTTCGAGAAGGATGTGAACTGTGAATTCCGAGTTTATTTTGGTCCCAAAGAGTCTCGGTTGGCCTACCATGATCAAAAGCTCGCGAAGCCACACCACCTGTTGTACCTACAGCATCATAGAAGATCAATCTGTCCTCATGGATAAGTCATCAATCAGCAGCTGTTTCAGAAAATATCACCTAGGTAAACGTTTCGCGGCAACACCTTCCTGGTATTCCTCCTTAACTACTCGACAGTCTACCTTCAAGTCTTGCGAGAGTGCGAATTGATTCAGAAGACCGTGTTCAGCAGCATGAATCGCAGCTGCGCCATCAATTCCATCTTTCTTCAGATTTTGTAGGACCTTGGCTGGTAACTCGATCCAGAAACCGTTAGTCTCTCTTGTGTATGGTGGGGTCATCAGTTCCACTGCATCCAAAATAATTTTGCCTCTGGATTAAAAAAAGTTGTTATAGGAAAGAACAGGGACGCAACCAATGCTAACCTGAGTTTGAAAAAACCTACAGCAACGGGTGAGATCTAGGGGAGTCAATTCGAAATCTGTCTACGCACCAAAAACCTTGACGCAGACGTTTATCCCTCGTGGTTTATTAAACTTTCATAATTAAAGATAATTTGGTGGACCTACTGCCAAAGTGCACAAGTTGGTCTTTAATGGATCGGGAACGGTAAGTTTGAAGGGGTTCTACCATTCTAGACAAATCAAGTTGAAAGAAAGACTGGTCACAATCCCATACGCCTTACGTGAAATCCCTGATGTGGATGAGAATATCATAGAAAATGCATTCAATCAGACTTTACCTGGGTGACGTGATGTAATTAACGTCGGTGCGAACTACTTTGGCAACTTTGTTATCATGGCTAACTTCTTTGACCTGATCGTGATCATCGAGACAAAGTTGACTGCACATTAGCGAGGACGTACGATAAACGATTCGCCCTGGTGCATGAACTGTAACCAAATATGGAGTAGATAATTAAGGATTGCGGAGAAACACATACCACTCCCCCCTCATACAGCTCGAAAAGGGCGCGAGAGAATTCAATATCTTCTAATACATGCGTAGATTGCTGCATTGCATCGTCTCTGACTTCCACGACCATGTATTTCTCTTCTTGAGCTCCGCCTAGGAGGTATATGAATAGTTGTATGGCATCCATCAAATAATACACACGGATCGAAACATGTTTGGAAGGATATGGCAAGAACTTCGGATGGGTGTGATACCTATATCACGCGTCAAGAGAAGCAGGAATCACGAAGTAAAGCACTTTACCAGCCCTCAGAGTCCCTTTCCAACCTTCTTTCGCAGATTTCCTTCATTGAAGATCCAAACCATTTTTCATCTTGCTCACTTAAGGGCATTTCGTATCCAGCGCATTGGAGATGTGCTGCATAATCAAGTATTTATAAAAGGAGATTTTATTCTCCCAAAAGAACTCGCCTTCGAGTATAACGTCGTTATCTGTGTCGATGATCAAGTCATCCAATGAATGTTCAAACAAATGGTCGGGGTTTTGGACATAGTATTGGTCCACCGGAAATGCATCGGCGACCATAACCGCAAGAGAATCCCTAGACCGTCTCCCAGCTCTCCCAGCTTGTTGTTTCTTCGCGTTTCCAAATTAGATTCGTCAAATATCTTGCCGGAAACTTACGAAGTTTGAGACCGTAAATGGAAACCCAAGCATGATGACAGCGTCTAAAGCCCCAATATCGATGCCCAACTCAAGAGCATTTGTCGCTATTATTCCTAGCAATTGTCCTGTGAAGGCTTCTTGTTCGATTTTGCGACGATCCTGATGATGTGTCAGCTAAAGAAAATCAACAATCTGATCAGGTCTACCTCGCGAGTATAACCTACACAGAAGCAAATTAGCCTTTTTGGATTTTTTTTGGGGTCAAAGGGCAACAGACCTCCTCTGTAGGCTCGAACCACCTCTAGGATATCTAATCGCCCTTCGTTGCTTAGATCAGCTTTGATAGTCTTCATGGCCTAACGAAAGAACATCGATGAGATGCTTTGAAATCGTCAAATGATTTACCAATTCGCAAATCTTTCGAATCTTTTGTCGTTGGTCATCGAAGTCAGCAATGATAGGAAAACAAACGAAGGATGCCTACCTTGCAAAATAAAATTACTCGAATTCCCTTTTTCATGAGGAATCTCATCAAATTTGACGCCTCTGTCAAAGAGGACTTTCTCCCAAGGGAGGGATTCGT
>Ga0307517_10012314_pt1 | contig 11754 bp, 12 predicted proteins | sample 23_EM_MG_FD_194515 | JGI IMG/M metagenome (GOLD analysis project Ga0307517, IMG submission 194515) | Populus trichocarpa ectomycorrhiza microbial communities from riparian zone in the Pacific Northwest, United States - 23_EM | ecosystem: Host-associated > Plants > Roots > Unclassified | place... | reverse complement strand
CACCCGTCACATTGAAAGACACTAAGTTTAGCCTGGATTCTGATCTTGAAGTTGAATGTCTTGAAAACGTACCAAAGATGGACTCCGTTTGCAAACCGAGTCAGTACAGCTTGCAAAGAAGGGCAAACTTGAATGGCTTCGCCGCACTTCCGGACGAACTCTATCTCAGCTCCATCACAGCCACAGATTATCCGAAGAAAAACGTTACACTCCGTCTCGGAAGTATGTCAGAATCTGAGACGGGTCTTTCGTCCATATCTGTGGCAACGCGTGGAGGTATACCTTGGACAGACGGAGAAGCCAAAGAAATATTTCGCAAAGGAATTCCTGAGACAACTCCACGTTGTCACAATTCAAGATCCTTACCTGGCTGAGCACGTTCGGTATGCAAAAGCCATTGGCCTCAAGTTTTCACATTTCTACATTGCTTCTAGAATCGTTGACGCCGAAATCAATGACTCCACTTTTCGTCCTGTCTTTGTTGAACTCGGGCGATGCTTTTCTCTCTTCCCAAACCTCCATACAGTTAAAATCGTCACCAAATTCTTGCAGAAATCTTCTGGGGAGAAAGCTATGGCAGCGGCTAGGCGTGGCTTTAAAAAGAGTATTCACTATCCACAAATCCGTTCAGCCATTCTCTATCCTTGGGATTTTCCCTTGCTCGCTGCTTGTCCTAACCTTGAATCGCTGGCCATTTTCCCAGTGTTTCCTGAACCCCCTTTCCAAGTTCTCTTGAAGTTCATGAAAGGGCTAACGGCCTTACAAGATCTCACATGCTCTTTTGCGTTTGTAATTTATGGTTAGTTCGCTGCCATTTCATTTGAAGCAGGTCCTGAACCCTCAACAGCAATGGGAGACGTTTCATTCCCTCACGCAAGAAAGGTGATTTTAAATCTTCCATTTCGAAAATTGAGAGATTCGAACGTGGGTTTCTGTATTTTCCTGAAAATATTCGCAATGACCGCGAACAAAACAGCGTATTTAAATTCTTCGCACATTCCCAAACGTCAGAACCTTGGTCTTTCGCCGAAATGGTTCTGACAACACCATCAATCTCAACGATTCGAGAGAAGTGATATTTGCAGATTTTTAAAATCTTCTGCAAGCCTCTCGAGCACAAATTCTGTTGTACGTACGCACACCTGAGATCGAATGCTTAATCGTGCAATTTGAGTGCCGTTCGGGCCCATCCCATAGGTAGGCTTGCTTCCATCTAAATTATAATATCGAAAGGACAAATATACACAGGACTATAGCACAGTGTTTAGGGCTGGTAGTCTATAAGTATTATGCACCACTGGCTCCTGCGGACATGAAAGTCAATATTGAATATTGAATGAGAAGCCTGAGACACCCACCAGAATCCCTTGTCCAATCCTCGTATCTGAGGACCATCGGCGATGATGGGAACCATTGAGAGGACCAAAGACCAAGGTTATTGTCAATCGCCCTCCGTTATAGGTACCGGTGTTTTGTGAGTTTCGTAATGATTACTTATTGTTTTCCTGGGCTCTTGTTGTACTAAATTTACCTCGAAGCCAAGCTCGGAGCAAGGAGTCAAGCCTGCAGTGAGTCTAACATCCTCTAGTATTCACATCCTTGAAATGCTGGGGTTCCTTGCTTAGAAATTGAAATACATAACCACCATTTGCACACCTACTATAGCGCTTGTTTTTTTTTTTTTCATTCCATTTCGTTTTTGTACTGTCAAAGCGATGCCAAAGCTCTTTTAATATCCCCAAGACCATTTTTGACCCGCTTTTGAGCAACAATGACTGTATAAAGCATGTGGCACGATCATTGCAACATAAAAAGCCGGGTACCTGCAGTCCACCTCAAGGCTGTTCGTCATTATTACTAGTCACCCTACGTAGCTGTCAACGCAGGCCCCTCAAACACGCCTTAACCGCGCCACACATTCTGTTTCGTTCTTGTCCTCCTCACCTTCAAGTTCCATTTCGTCCGCCATCCGCCAACTCCAACTCCACACCACCCATGCCTGTCGTTCATTCGGAACGAATCGCCAACGCTTCATCTTCCTTGAAGAGCTCTGATTTTACGTCCACTTCTGCGCAATCAAAACTTCGTGGCATTACGGAAATTGAACTTAAAGCCTGGCGTAAAGCTGTCAACGATCCTGCGATTTTGAGCTATGATTTTCTTGATCTGCATGAGATCTTTGACTATCCCTTCAAGGTCGGTGGTGACTCAACATTATACTATTGTATCATCAGAGTAATTTCTTCGATAGGATCATGACTCCGTCTGGGTCCATATCAAGGAAACCGATCAATGGTGTTTAGGAAAAGTGGCCGGTCGGAACATCCGCATTGGTCCAACCCGTAATGTGAGGACATTGTGTTCACTCTAGATTAGACTTACGAAATTCTTTCAACTAATAGCGCAAGCAAGGTTTCTATTACCCAGTCGTTTTTGGTGAGAACCGACAGATACGGAAATATTTTTCGCCCTTAAACGGGGAGATGAAGCCCGATATTGAGAAAATTCGCGAGATACTCATACGGGGCGGTTGGCTTTATGATTCATATAGTGGCGAGAGCTCGAGTGAAGACATATAGTCTTCATTATTTTCTTTGACTCTCTCTGCATGTAATTATGTGAATGTCACGGTCATGCTTCAGCATTCTCGTTCCTTACTTTCGCGTGTGACTCCAAACATGTAGCCGCTCCTTCAAAACCGGACGAATTGAAGTCGGGGTCCAAATTGGGCATTTTCAGACTTAAATAGGAAATTGCATGGGCTCCAGAACCCATCAAATCAGATCAATGCTGGGGTAGTTACCCCAACTTCTGTTTAAAACCACCAGTGGAGAACCAGGCGCCATCTGATGACTTTTATCGAAAGAGACACAAGATGCGGAAGGAGCTTCGAACAAGTCACCTGGGCCAATTACGGGAACGACTCAACCGTACCCTAGACCCAAGGGTAGTATTATAGTACTCCTTACCACCAACCAAAGATGCCAAATGAGGTCGGGTCTCAATACTTCTAAGATCCGTGGTTGCCTCATAATTGACTTGAAGATTTTTTTATTTGAACACACGTCCAGCGTATGGTTATACGATTGTACTTTCCCGAATCCTTCCCTGCTACCTGCAGATGTAAATCAACCTTCAGCAAGAATGTATGTTTGCCACACCTTTGGGAAACCTTAAACTGCTGTGGTTGAGGAGTGATTCCGTTTATCCACAGAAAGTTCCCCTAGAGTCCTCCTCCGTTGCTTCCTGCACTTGAAGGCTAACACCATGAGAAGACATATCTCCGCTACCTCGAACGGAATTTCGAGATACCCTGCAAGTCTCTCCCACGTTTCGTACGTGTTCGTTGTCACTACCATGACAGAAATAATGATGACCGCCAGCACCACTACAACCCATAGAAATATAAGAACCCAACAAGCGACGATGCTTGCTTTGTAAGAGGTTGGAGCGAGGGAGATCTTCGTCGTTTCTGTTTCGTTCACTCGTGCTCGACGTATGAGACGCAGAAGGATCGAATGGTGAATGACTGTGAGAATGAATGCGATCGGGGCCATAAAAACCGATAGTCGCCCTAGGTTGACGAGGGAGACGGCTGTGACGGCTGCGGAAAGCACGAGGGACCCATAAAGTAGGTGTGTGATTTGCTCTGATAGAGCTGACAAGGGATGGCCTTCCGTCAGTGTCATTGGCGAGTTAGATTAGGGGTTCGTTTAAGGTCGTCGTGGTTGAGCGGGAACCTGCCAGCTTAACCAACTTGCGTCGGCGGCGACGATGAGGAGCGTGCCGTCATGCCGTTGATGATATACAGTTTGATCCGAAGGATAATGTTTCTGGAGTGATCATTTTAAGCAACGTCGGCAATTGACTATTTACGGGGGCTGATCCAGCCGATGTCTGCCATTTTCTTAGCGGCCGGTATGCACCGACCAGGTCCGAATCAATTGCAAGGTATCGGAACTGTTTCCGCTATCTTGATTGCAACTTGATAATTTGATGGTTAGAGCTTTGAGACAAATGATCGATATCAATCCCTGTACCAGCCTTTTTATGGGAGCCAAACAAGAAAAGTGAGAGCAACGTGCTTAAAGGGATCATGGATGACACGTAACTGTGAGACTTGCCGATTCGGGACTAGAAATGAATACAACATACCGACATGGGTGGCAAATTCAGTGCATGGGGCCTCCGAGGGATTTTTGCTGTTGCACGGATGTGTGGATGCCATCAGATATTTTCTTTTGCTCCCGGAGAAACCCCACAACATAGAAATGAGGTCCTGCGGAGTGCGGTACGACCGCCCGAGAAACCTGTCGTTGGGGAAAGAGAGCATTGTGCTTCACGTGACGTTCGAGTCGGCGGATTCCAGCCGCTGACATATGATCTCCGATCTTCTGCTTTTCCCTTCTTGCCACCATCTCGAGCAGTCGACGCTCTCTAGACTTATCGTCGTAGACGACGACGAGCAGCGGTCGTTGTAGGAGACCGTGTTTAAACGCGATGTCTTCACCGCCTGCCAGCTTTCCCCTTCCGCCAGCGGACTCACTTCTCATGGGTGTTAAACAGCCAGGTCTTACACGTGGCGCCTTGGAGAAACTCACTACCGTTTCGTTGTCAACAACCTCTTCGTCCTCCTCCGATCAGCACAACAGGCAAAAATCCCAGCACAGTGAAAATTCGATCTCACCAGTGCCTCCGTCACCCACCACCGACAGTGCCCCTCCAAGCAGGGGTCCAAGTAGGCCCCCGAGTCAACCTGCAAGTCGAGCTCCCAGTATGTCGGCTGGCCAGTCAGGTGGTAAACTCCATATCACTCCTGTTGGCGACGTGGGCGCGAGAGAACGGAGAGGTAGTCTGGCCAACGATTATCCTCCCCCTACCCCCGTCAACCGAAAACCTGCCTCGGTCCATTCAGACAAGAGCGAAGGGGGTCACAAATTTAATCTGAAAGATCTGCTTGGCAGTGGTCCCAGATTAAATCGGAAGAGTTCTCATCGTTCCACATCATCAAGGAGATCAGATTCCGATACCGAAGGAAGGCCGAGGAGTCTCACAGGCGAAAGTACTACCAGCATGTCACAAAAGTACGGTGTTTGCCAGAAGGTTGCAATTGGTAAAGGGGCGACGAGTGTCGTACGGCTTGCCCATAAGTGGGATCGTTCTGAGGAAAAGCTCTACGCTATAAAGGTTTTTTTTTCCCTTTCCTGGTCCTGTTCCCGTTATTGACTAAATCGTCGTTGCAGGAATTCCGAAAAAGACGGAAAAATGAAACAGAAAAGGAATATGTGAAGAAGCTCACGGCAGAGTTCTGTATCTCTTCGACATTACACCATCCGAATGTTGTTGAGACCGTCGACCTGATTCAAGATGAGAATCAACATTGGTGCGAGGTCATGGAATTCTGTCCCGGAGGAGATCTATATGCTGCAATCAAGAAAGGGTGAGTACGGTTTCTCTTTTTGTCACCTCCGATGTTGAGCCCAAAATTCGTGCTAACGGTGCGCGTCTGTAGAGGGATGAGTCCAAGCGAAGTTGAATGCTGTTTCAAGCAAATCTTGAATGGAGTATCGTATCTTCACAGTCAAGGGGTCGCTCATCGCGACATCAAGCCAGAGAATTTATTTTTCGACACCAAAGGACATCTCAAAGTCGGTTTGATTCCCTCCTTCTTCGTTGCCAGTATAATTCAAATTTTCCTTCAGATTGGTGACTACGGGGCCTCAACTGTCTACCGTCTGCCCTGGGAAGCAACAGTGCACATGTCAACTGGGCTTTGCGGGAGCGAGCCCTACATTGCCCCGGAACAATTCATAGGCAAACGTGAGCCTACATCTTTAGCCTTCGAGACCAGTCAACCTGACATACTGTGTTTGATTCCTGTCAACTTGACAATCTCATCATTTGCTAATCGATTGGAAACGTTTAAGCCTATGACGCGCGATTGGTCGATATCTGGGCCTGCGGAATCGTCTACTACTGTCTTCACTTTTCGGAACTCCCATGGCGGGCTGCTCAACCTGCCACAGACTCCCTTTACCAAGCCTACGCTGCGGCATGTTCAAGCCAAAATCCAACAATCTCTGCTTGTCCCACGACAATTAATAACCTTAATCCCCGAGCTTGCCGGCCACTGCTTCGCAAGATGCTTGAGCCAGATCCGAAGCTGAGGTACAAGATCGAGGAGGTGATCAAGCATTCCTGGGTGCAGACCATCGACATCTGTCATGAATGCGCACAGCCCAGGCATCTGCATGTCAGTGCGAGGGCAATGAGCAATGCATACCGTCTTGAGTGAAATTAGGTACGATTCACGTAATCTTTAGCCTCGCTGTCATATTCTTACTTTTTTTTGTGATAAGCACACCAGACTGGACAATCACGATACTCGTTAATATATTGCAGTAGTATCTGACCATCAATCAACATCCCCAGCACCATCAAATCTTCATTCGAAGAGCAAATGTATTAGTCACAGTTAGTTTTTGCTAGATTGCCCATCTTACTAATTTCTGTAAAAGCCGAGCTCGCATTACATACAACTTCCTTCTTGACATTCGTTTTGCTCGTTAAGTATGACTTCTTCCAGTCTTTGCTTCGTATACCAGTCTGTTGTCTCTTTCTCCCAGATCATTTGCAATGTCCTGGATTGGTTTTTCGGATTTCAAGCGGAATCGGGATGATAACCCGAGCCTATAAATCTCGAACGCTGGATTTGTTTTCCTATGTATCAATTTGCTCTAGGTTAGTGTATATTTATGTAGCTTAGTGGGACTATCTTATAAATTTATTTATGCCTGAGTACTTGCCGATAGGAGCTGTACAGTTCGGCAAGAGAAAGTTCTGGTGGCTGCGTTATGTAATCAAACCTGTTGATTCCACTACTACATCTCAAGACAAAGGCAAGTTGTTCTTCTGTCTCCTCTTTCTCGTTGTAAACCTTGACCATACTGTTGGTAGGCTCAAGATGGGTACGTACTGAGGAGATGTATGAAACTCCAGGCTGATTTATGGGTTCCGATAGTCAATCTAAGGTCACAAAAACGCCTTGCCGCCAGCGTCGCTGGCGTTGGAATACGCAAAATCTGGCTCGACCCTGCTGAGCAGCCAGAGATTGGGAATGCCAACTCTCGCACCCACGTAAAGAAACTCATCAAGGACGGCCGTATTATCATCAAACCAACCACAGTCCACTCACGAGCCCGCACACGCGAGCTACTTGCTGCCAAGCGAAAAGGCCGCCATACTGGTCCTGGTAAACGAAAGGGTACCTCTGAGGCTCGCATGCCCACTAAGGTTCAGTGGATGCGAAGGCAGCGGGTGTTGCGGAGGTTGCTCAGGAAATATAGAGAAGCGGGTAAGATCGATAAACATCTGTGAGTTTTTCTCGTAGTGTTTCCGTTTGTGGCCGTGCATTATTGAGCATTGGTCCAGGTATCATAGTCTCTACCAAAAGTCAAAGGGTAATGTCTTCAAGAACAAGCGTGTTCTCATGGAGTATATCCACAAGGCCAAGGCAGAGAAGAACCGCACCAAAATCCTCAGCGACCAGATGGAGGCTCGTCGCGCCAAGAACAAGGTTTGTCTTCCGAATTTCGTATCTTGCCTGTTAGTTTACCCGATATTCAGAGCACCCGTGAGCGTCGTGCTGCCCGCCTGGCTGAGAAACGCCAGGGCATCACCGCAGTTGAACAAGAGACGGTTCAAGAGTAGAGATGATATAGCACGCTTTTCATCCACGATGTCATTCTCTCTTCACGATTCTTCATATTCCAAACTCGACGTGTGTTCGATCAGGCAATATATATACCTGAGGTTTTAAGAATTTACTAGCCGTCGTCAGTTATTGGATCCAGAAACATCCTCCTGGTCACGATTGCGTATATTGACGCAGAATATCGGTTGACTGGGTTTACGACGAGCATGTAGTTGATCCAAAATTACTTCCATTCAGCGGTCGTCAAGTGATTTTCACATCCGTGCTCCACACTATCGCATCTCTTACATTTACGAACATTCTCCAGGACAACAACCCCATCTGTTTACCCTATTTATGAAGACTTCCTTTCAAGTCTCCAACGTTTGATATCCGTGGTTTAAATGTTGCGTAGCCCGATCCAAGTTCGATGTCGGCTACAAGTCAAGTCAATCATTGATTCTCAAAGCATGATTAGTTTCCACTTTTCTTTCAGGAAATTGGTCATGACAGGAGGATTTGTTTCAGATAGTACCAATTTGGTGTGAAGTTATCAGAATAGCTAAACTCTCGATATTGGAGAAACAGAATTTGAATGTAATATAGAAAAAATCAAGAAGTAGGTGGTGCGCATGAGAGTAGACACTTGCAAGAGAGATATATTTTAGATGAGAGAGTACAGGATTGTGCCGATTTCTTTGGTCGGGCCAGAATCCGATCTTTTCAAGTTCCAACAATCGTTGATCAGCCCAAATCGCCGAAGTATTCTTCAGGTTCTTTTTCTCGCCACATCCAAATATACACCGCGTCCGGCCCTGAACGTTGAACGCTCGTTCGTGGTCGGGACCCAAATTGAAGAGTTGCTGCGATAAAGGATTAATGATTTGCTTCGTTACCAGATTGGTGGAGAGTCAAACAAGTCTTGGCCAACGATGAATGTTCTCAGCTTTGAGAGACTTGGCCCCTTGTCCGTTAGCCTGGAAGACGTGGCAGAAAATAGTGCAGGTTCAACATGGCTAGTTTCCCAGTCGAAGACTGACGGAGGTCACTTTTGGGCCGTTTGCGGTCAAGTCAAATTGCCATATTGTGGACGCCGAAATTGCTATGTTCGAGCACAAGTTGATAGATTTGAGGAGCATCCTCCTCAGGTGGTAAGACTAAGGGAAGAAGTCCGAGTAAAGAGCTATTTGCTCTGAGCGGCCCTTTCCCATCTGGTGCAATCGCCTTCATTGAGAAGGATTTATAAACCACCAAAACGAAATGTATAAAATTTATGACACACATCGAGAATAACAGGGAATCATGGAATACCAGTAATAATTCTGGGACGAGGAATCCGGGATGGCCCTTGAGGTGTTCATAAACTGCATGCCCTCGACGTTGAGGCCAGGGGTACCGATGTTTACATCATAACGGTACTAAATGCGTCATTTACTCAGCACCATAAGAAATCCCTATAGGAAAATGTGGGTCTTTGAGGTCGGGTTAACGAAACAGCCAAAACGTACCAAACTTGGCGAGTTACATAGAGCTCTTCGAGGACGCAGCATTTTAAATCTATTCCAACTGGTTGGAGCTCATTCACTCCCCAGACGAAACTGCTTTTTCACTCGGAGTGGTGTTGCAATAACTCGATCTTCTGACTGAGTAAATCCTCAGGACATTCCCTCTGCCTGGAGAATTGTGTTGGTACTTGGTGGTAGGCTGGGAGGATTATAAGTCGCCGGCCGGGTATTCCCATCTGTTACATTCTTCTAATCACGACCACTCTGTCCACTCTCGAGCAATATTTCAAACTGCCATAAGCGATACCCTCTATTTTTGAACATGACCATGGAACGCCTCAACGGGCCTGGCGATGTAAGCTCCCTAGCTGTTCCTTCTGAATTTAATGTTAGAGCCTTGTACACTTGTCATAGCTCTCTCCTGGCCCGCCCAGTGAACTCTTGCATACGTCGCATCTTGACGTCTGTGAAATAGATTCTTCACCTTTTTCTGTGAGCGGTTATCAATATCCACACAAGTTTCTGGTTCCATTGATTTCAGCACAACTTTTCGGACTTACTTGATGGATTTGGCCTGCTTTCCGAGAAAAGCGCGAGGGACGAGAGTCCTGACGTGAGCTATTACTTGGAGGTGCGCCCAATGCTTTCTTATAGCAAATGGACAAAAACTTAGCCGCCGATATTAGAATATCACGAACATCAAAGATATCATGCCTGATTGGCAGCATGACGAAATTGAGGTACACTTCTGATCTCCTTGGAAGTCGGCAACTCTAACCTGGCAGTGCAGGAAATAGTGGTCATGTTTCCAAAACGTCCCTCTTTCTTGCCCACTATCAAGGAGGACAGAAATGAGGTTTCCAAACCGTTGGCAGTCCTTGCTGATTTCTCTTTTGATGACCAGGACAGAGTTTCTGAAAATGTGACGTACCGTCGGTGTATTAGAAAGGATACCGGGGTTGTTTATGCTTCAAAGAGAGCGAGAACCAACTTGGGTTCCACTATCCGAGAACGATTAATTCTTGATGCACTTGCAGAAATGGGCGTTCCTTTTGTCATCCGTCTTCAATGGGCATTTCAAGATGGAGATCAATTTTATTGGGTTATTGTAAGTCCTTGACTTGATTCCATTGTCGAACAGGGTAGCTCATATATTCAGGACCATTATGACAAAGGCAGTCTTTTGGAGTATGTACAACGGCATGGGACTTTAGACTCGGTGCGCACCGTGTTCTATGCGTCGGAAGTAGTACGTCCTCCCGTACATTGTCCTGCATCTTTTTAACATTGATGTTGCGCATAGATTGTTGCCCTCTCCAGCCTGCATAGTATCGGGATAGTACTTCAAGGCCTAAATCCAAGGAATATCCTGTTTGATTCCGACGGTCACGTCCTCCTTTCCGACTTCGGCCACGCCGATTTCGTATCTTCTATCGAGCAGTGTGGTATGCCAAAAAGATCACTAGCTGCTATCATGCCGGAGTATATTGCACCTGAGACAGTTCTGGGTTGGGCCCGTAACGCCGCTGCGGATTGGTGGTCCTTTGGCGCTCTGGTTTACTTCATGGTATTCGGCATGGTAAGTCTTCCAGTCTGTGACCTGTTAACCTCGACTGGAATTCCCTTTTGGGAAATCAGATACGACAAATACCACAGACTATATCTGCGATCGGATTGTCAAATTTGCGATTCCTTCGGATTCTCTCCGTTTTATAAGTCCCATAGCAAGAGATTTGATTTCCAAGGTAAATGCTGCCACCGGGTTGAGCGGAATCCTGCTGACCTTTGACGTAGTGTTTACAACGTAACCCTGCAATCAGGTTGACCGTGGACGGAATCAAACGGCACCCTTATTTTTCCTCGGTGTTCGTGTTCGTTGTGATTTTATTTCATTGGTGCTAATTAGTTTACTCACAGCGATTGGCACATCGTATCATCCAAGCATGTTGATGGTGGGTGTAGAACCCTTACATAACTCATTATGACCTTCATAATTCCAATCTTTAGTTCCCTCTGTCCCTATTTCCACTCCCTTGACCAGAGAATCTCAAAGAAATGGTCCGACTCTACACGCGCCTCCTAGTTTACCTGATTCGGCCGTTAGTTCTGATCGTCGACGTTCCTTCTCATCTTCCGACAGTCTGCAGAGAAGGCAGTCCATGGTGGATATCATAACCCCAAACGATGTTTCCACGCCATCAGCTCCCTTCAAACCCAACGTGAAGGTCTTGATTCCAAGTGTTGTTGCAGAGGAAGATGAAGCCGTCTCAGAGTCTGAAACAGGTGGATGTGTACAGGAAAGTCGAGATCGACAACTAGACAAAGGTCAGAAAGCGGAACAAATGGCACACTTCTGGGATGCGCTCGACAAAGAAGAGGGCTGTTCTGTAAGTTCTGCGCCTTCTCAAGAATTCGGAGAGCTTGGTACCAGTACTGGCAAAGTTCCCAAGTTAAGAAAACACCGGTCTTCGATTCACCCTCGTCCCCTGCGCTTCAATTTCAGCACCTCATCCTTCCAGCTGAGGCTGAAGAGAAAACCGCGTTCTACGGGGGCAC
>Ga0307517_10012313_pt1 | contig 11754 bp, 9 predicted proteins | sample 23_EM_MG_FD_194515 | JGI IMG/M metagenome (GOLD analysis project Ga0307517, IMG submission 194515) | Populus trichocarpa ectomycorrhiza microbial communities from riparian zone in the Pacific Northwest, United States - 23_EM | ecosystem: Host-associated > Plants > Roots > Unclassified | place... | reverse complement strand
TTTAATAAAAAATACTTTAAAAAATAACCGCTATCATAATACCAAATAAGATTTTAATAAATCATTTTCTACACGTTTCTTATTTTTTTTTGGTCTGTATTGATTATTGCGTTTTAACCTACCAAAATCATGGATTTGGAGTAAACTTTGATGTAATTCAACCACGTTTAAAGCATTCAAATCGCAACAGGTGACAATTAGGTAAAGGTAGGTAAAAAATGTTGCAATAACGCAAGCTACTTTCCACCATCAATGGTGTTCTTAGTTTATACAAGATGAGATGATGTCTCCATTTTCATGGAAGTCGAGGGGAATGAGATAATCACTGTTAAGGAGTGTGAATTCTGTAGTTAGCTTTACCATTAATTATGGTTAAGGATATATTTAAGAATAATTTCTTAGATTAGGAATGCGTTCTTGTCGATGCCAAATAAGATGCAGAGATCGATGAGATTAAACCGGCACAGTTTTGAGGAGTTGATTTGATGACCACCCAAATTAAAATCTAGCTCAGGGCATGGTTTGTTTTTGAACTGAGTTGGAATTGAATCAATTTTAAATGATTTCAAGTGAGACTCGGTTAGACTACCTTCAATGATTCTTTCTTTCTTTCTTTTTTTACTTTTTTTTTTTTGTCCTAGAACAACTTTATTTCATTTTAAAAAACTAAATTTATATTGTTTTAGGGTTGATGCATGTTGACCCTACTAGCTCATGATGATCCTGGGTTAGGCTTGGATTGGATCTTATAGCTATACATGTTGGTTCCAAATTTGGTATCTAATTCAACGTGGTTTCTTCCCTTTTCAATGTTTGTTTATTTATTTTTATTTTTTAATTTTTAACAATCATGAAATTTCATTCATCATGAGTTTCATATTATAGAAACATCAAATGTAGTATACAACTAGATAAGTGATCCGTGTTACACTATGAGTAAGGTCAAAATTTAATGCTATGTTTTTAAAGAAGTTAAAAAAAAAAGTGAGACTCGGGTCATTAAATTTATTGGGTTCAATGAACTTGTTAATTTAATAATATAATTAAATAATTATTAAATAAAGAAAAGAAATGACGATAATTAACTATAAAAAATAAACTGTTAATATTATATTCAGGAGAAGAAGAAAGAAAAGCCCGTTTGAAACTCAACATCGTTCCTTTGTGGAAATTGCCCCACCATTAGAAAGAGTTCAATGAGAAGGTTTTAAAGCCATTGTGAAAGGCTGCACGACCCAAAAAACAAACCAAATAAAATATCTTAAAACGAGCATCGCATACTTTTATTTAATCACTTAATTTAATTTAATCTAAAGACAAAAATTTCTTTTAAAAAGCTAAATTTAAAAAATAACAATAAATAAAAAGACTCGAGATAACTCGATCATTCTCAAAATTAGTGAAAAATCATATAGAAAGCACATAAATTATTTCAAATAAAAAAATAGTAATTAAAAGAATAAAAACCAAATTTTAAAAAAAATAAATTGAAGGGTTGCTTTGAAAATTTGAAGGGTTAGGCGCTGTAATCGATGATAAGAGCAAAAAAAAGGAAAAAGAAAAGGCCGGCATTGATGCCAAACCGGGGGTCTATTGACCATCCACATTGCCATTGAGATAATTCCAACACTGCTTTGAAAGTCAGTATTTGGCCGTTAGGCGATGCTGCATGAGCTATTTGAAGAGTGTGATAATAATTTACGCGCTGACCCATGTAATACTTGTGTTAATTATTTTTTTTAATAATATTTATATTTATGAAAGATTTTATGATGTTAAAACTGTAACTATCAATATAAAAAATAAATACAAGAACGGGAGAAAAAATCACATCCATCTTACCAAAAATAAAAAGAAAAAAGGTGGTCATGCATAGGTCACTGTCCAAACTCCAAAATGCCAAGTAATCTAAATTACATTGGCTTTATATAGTGTAAAATACTAAGCAAAATCTACGTAAAGTTTTAGCTAATAATAATAATTAAAGGCTAATGTTGGAGGAGCCACCACTAATTAAAAAATTGAAGCAATCTAATTCTCACTTTCACCTGATTTTAATACAAATTACAAGGAAATAAAACCAAATGGCCTTTTCCCATTGGTACACCTTTTCTTTATACATTTGTTGACGCAAAAGCTAATTGGTAACATATGAAAGATATTAATTGTTAATTAATCCCACGTTCTAATAGTTAAATCCACTAATTAATCAGATGTCCAAAGTCGAAACCCACTCAAGATGTTTATGATCACCAGCATGCTTTGAACAAGTGGAGATTTTAATCATTGCAAAGGGCAGATAATCAACTGTTACTCAACTTTTTAACCCATTTAAAGGCATAATTTAGTAGTAATTATAGGACTTAACAAAGAGATTAATTAATTAATATGCCTCCTCCACTCCTCTACTTTGTCATGTATTTTAATGGAAAATCCTACTTCCACTCTTTAAATGGCTGATCAAACCTGTGACATAGGACGTGGGTGAGGACATATATTAATGCTCTCTTCATAAATTGTTATAATAATTACCTTTCATTTATTTAGATCAATTTGTTACTGCATTTATAAATTATTAGTTACCATTTTTTATTTTACTTGAAATATTTCTTTGTATGTAAATCATTTTAATTAATTCCTTCCTGTTGCGTATTGGATGTTCTTCAAATTTTAGTAGCTAGCGAAAACCACAATATTTTATATTTTAATATAAATGCTTTGTAATATATGCCATTATTACTTTTAAAAAAGGCTAAATTTCTCATTACATTTTGATATTCTTATTTCCCGGTTTAAGTTAAATAAACACTTAACGATTTTCTAAGTCAGGTTAAGAATAATAGGAGACTTAACTTATTAATTACCCAACCTTTTCTATTTATATATGTAGGGCAATATATAATATTAATGCGGAGATTACAACAAAAAAATAATAAATCTTTCTTAAATATATATAAGCCTATAACATATAATATATTATAATACGCCCTCTCAAGTTAAGGATGGAGGTTCAACTCGAAACTTGAACTTAAAAGCATTAAAAGAAGCAGTGGAGAGAGGTTATGTAAAAATGTTTGCAAGCTAATCCTTCGAAGAAATAAAGCAAATTTGAATGACCTTTATAGCAACTCCGTCACGTACAAAATGATAATCAACTTAAAAACATGCTTAGTACGAGCATGAAAGATGGGTTTGACAACACTCAGATTATCACACCAAATCGTAGGCATAAAAAAAGAAGAAGTAATATGCTGATTTGACAATAAATATTGAAGCTATATGACCTCAGAAGTGCCATCGGCTAAGGCTTTATACTCAGCCTCGGTAGAAGAACGAACAACGGTGCGTTGTTTCCCTGACTTCTAAGATATCAGTGTATGTCCAAAGAAAACAAGATAGCCACTCTTAGATTTATGATCATCAATACTACCAGCCCAATCAATATCTATAAAACCATGCAAGGAAAAAGAAGAGCTACGAGTGATATGAAAACCAAAAGAAACCGTACTCTTAAGAAAACATAAAATATGTTTAATGACAACCCAATTTGCATCTACAGGAGCATACATATATGACAGACTTTTTAACCAAAAAAAATGTCTGGTCTTGTAAAAATGAGGTATTGAAGAGCACCAATAATTTTTCAAAAACATGTAGGATAAACAAAAGCAATCAGACACTTTAACAACCTTTGATGTAGAAATAAGAGTATCAACAGGCCTACAAGAAGACATAATGCCTAATGAAAAATGTCAAGAATATACTTATCTTGTCGTAACATGATACTCATAGTAGTAGGATGAACCTCAATGCCTAAAAAATAATGAACAACTTTTAAATCCTGGAGCTTAAACTTTAAGCTCAATAACTGAATCAATTGGTGAAGCAAGACTAAATTGCTTCCAATTAACAAAATATTATCAATGTAAACCAGAAGATAAAAAATATCATTACCCATAGATAAAATGAATAACGAGGTGTTAAGCTTAGAAGCATAAAAGCCAATAGATAAAAGATAATCACTAAGTTGAGTGTACCATGTTTGGAAAGCATGTTTTAAGTCATATAAGGATTTATACAATTGACACACATGAGAAGAGAGATTAGAATTAACAAAACCTAGAGGTTACTGCATGTAGACCTCTTCGTTAAGTGTCTCATTGAGAAAAATATTATGAATATCAAGTTGATTAATTTTCCAAACACGCAACACCGCAACTGTGAAAATTAATAAAATAGTGACTTGCTTAACATCAGGACTAAATGTCTCAAAGTAATCAATACCTTTCTGCTGACTAAAACCTCTAGCAACTAACCGAGCCTTATAGAGTTCAATCTTGTCATCGACACGATGCTTGATCTTGTATACCCAATGACAACCAACAACATTCATTGAATGATAAAAAGGAACCAAGGACCAAATATTATTGGAATATAATGCTTGGATTTCAACCTTCATAGCATCTTGTCAAGCCTCATACCTATCATTGTAAGAAAAGTAAGTGGTTCATAGGCAGGACTAGAGACTACCCAAGATTTATGACTGTCAGATGAAGCTGAAGAAGTTGTCAGATTGGTTGTATTTGGCAACTGTGAATGAAGAACCATATGATATCGATAAACCATAGACAGTGAGGCAGGAAGAACTGAACTTTGATGATGTTGCAATGGATAAGAGCAGAGGTCAACAACCAAATTTTATATATCAGCAGAGGTAGAGCTTGCAACAGAGGCATCACCGTTAGATATTGGAGAACCTGCAATAGACGACCTGGGACAACCAACAACATCAGACCTGTCACGTTGCAATTCAGAAGGGGTTGAACCTATACCTGCAATATGATTATTAAAGAAACATGGATGTGGTGATGTAAGAGCAGAACTAGTAGCCTGTTGTTAGTGGGTAGAAACGAGAGGCTGCAAGCATAAGAGAGTGAAAAATTGGTGAGGTGAGGAAATTAGGCACATTGGTAGAATTTTTAAGAGAGGGAGTAAGGGCTGGTAGTGTAATTTGTTTATATTTGTCAAAAGAAAACACTCGTTCATGAAAACAAACATGAAGAGAAATATAAATTTGTTGAGATGTAATGTCAAAACAACGATAACCAAGATGAGAGGAGATATAGCCTAAAAACACATATGAAGAGGAATAAAAATCTAATTTATGATTATGATATGAATATAAAAACAAAAAACAAAGACACCCAAACATGGTAAAAAATTATAATCAGGAGAACGTTAAAAAAGACAATCAAAAGGGGACCTATTGTCGAGGATAAAAGTAGGCATGTGATTGATAAGATAAACAATGTTCTACACTGTCTGAGAAGAGTAAGACCAATTTCTACAATATGCCTATGACAATGTTCAACTGTGCCATTTTGTTAATGAGTATGATGATAAATTAAACAATGATATTGAATACCAATAGTCTGAAAGAAATTATGTAACTTGTGATATTCACCACCCCATTTAGTCTAAATAAATTTAATTTTTAGCAAAAATTGGCGCTGTACCAAAGTTTAAAATTAATGAAAAGCAGAGAAGACATCAGACTTCGCAACAAGAGGATAATACCATATTTTGTATGCACATCAACAAAAATAATAAAATAATAAAAATCATCAGAAAAAAAAGGAGTAGAGCCCCAAACATCACTAAATATTAATTCAAGTGGAGCAGGAGTTATGTAGCCTGTAGACCCCAACGACAGATGCAACAACTTTCCTAATGGATAAGCTTGACACTAAAATTGAAAAACAAAGTCTAGAGGTGCAAGAAATTTTATTTCTTACACTAAAAAATTAAAAAAATAGGAAGTAGGATGACCCAATTGACGGTGGCATAGATCAACAGAAGCAGATACATAAGGAGACCAATAAACTTAATGAATTGATATGGCAAAAGACTCAAACAAAATATAAAGACCATCTTTACTCTGACCAGAAAAGAGTATTGCCTTGGTGTTAAGATCTTTAATATAAAACAAAAATAGTTGAAATTCAAAATAAACATTATTATTAAGATAAGATTTTTTTAACATAAAGCAATGGTTTGTACATGAAGAACATTAGATAAAGTGAAGGTATGTTTTGGTGTATGCAACTTAGTATGCTCAATATTAGATATAGAAAGGCCCTTACCATCACAACTATGCAAATAATCCTTACTGAGATATGGTTCGTACTTCGTTAGATTTATAAGATCAGTTGTGACGTGTTGATTCGCACTTGTGTCGGGAAACAAATCCATAAAGTTTGTTGAGGAAACATTGTTGAGCACAAGATTAGCATTAGGCTGTTTTTCATAGCTTTGAAGTTGAGAAAAATAAGGGGCTGAAGGACTGAAGGTTTGGCACATCTGAAACCTGACATTAGACCACTGGGAACAACCATTATTTCATTGGTTTTGTTGCCAATTACCTTGCCTTTAGTTGCTATTTAAAGACCCATTGAAACCTTGAAAATCAGACCCGATATTAGTGCTGTTATGGTTGCTATTATAATTGTTACACCAACCTCCAAGAGATCGTCCTCTACCATGCCTGAAATTATAATTGTTGTTATACGAACCAAAGGTCTGATGTTGGGCAAAATAAGTTGATGATGGCTGAGCTGGTATGAGTAGTAAATGAGTAATGATAATAACATACATGGATAGAAGAGAGGTCTTGTGAAGGAACTCATGAGTAAAAAAATGACTATGAAGATCAACATATGAAACATGTTCTGTCTTAGTCACGAGGCTTGTTACCAAATGATGCGAACTTCATGATCACGTGGTCACACAACCCACAATCAAGATTGAGATCTGATTCTGAAAAGCCGAAATAGGTCTGATAGGAGTGTGACACAATAGAAACTTGCTCCAAGGCATCAACACTATTAGAATGAAGTAGAATGATGCCACAAAGCCAGTTAATCTTCGATAAGTCAGATTCAGTTCGTTCAAGAACTGAAGAATGCAAGATTCACTCTCACACATTAAAACTGAAAAATTCAGAAGTAATATTCATTAATGGCTCCTGAAATTTTGGTTACATGAGTTTAAATAGTTCTTGAAAAATTAACCTTAATGAATCTACCTTTGTGGGCTAAACTGATTCACATACAAAACTGACTCAAAAACTCTCAACTGAAAAGCCCATAACCTAATCCAAACAAGTCTTGAATTCTAGCTCAGAACAAAATTTTAAATAAGCCCAACATGAAAGAAAATAATAAAAATAACTAATTTATCCTTAAATAGCACTAAACCTTTTTCCTTGTGTAGTTAGAATGAATAAGGAATCCTTATAAAAAAATGATTCTGGAACATTAATGAATCGTTGCCACTCTTGAAAATTATGTTTCAGCTCATTAAAAATTCTTGTGGAACTAGGAAATTCCCAAAACAAGCTGTCACATCCTTTTAGAAAAAGAATCCTTGCCAAATAGGAAGTCCACGGGTCAAAATTGTAAGTCCTTTCTGAACTCTGATTCACCTGAAAATTTATCCCAACATAAAAAAATACCTCTAGAATCCTTTGGTATAGTTTCACCTCGATCCAACGGTTAGATTTGGAGTTATGCTCAATAGCGTAAAACTAGACGGTAGAAAAGTTTATGTCAAAATCCGAATCTGACCTTACTTGGATCGTATCACAAGGTTGAACCGTATCATCAAGTCCTTGAACTCACTCTGAAGACCAAGAAACACATAAAATTGAAATCCTTTAGCAAAACTGGCCGGCTAACAGCTGTTAATTCATTAAACAATGCCTTTACTTTTTACATAAATATAGTGACCGAATCATCACCTTGATAAAGATATTGAAAAGTACTATGAAGTTTCATAATGCAAGAATTTGACGAAGAAGCGAGGGTTTGCTCAAGAGTACGCCAAACACATTTTGAGTTTGGCAATTGACAACAAGATGTTGTACATCCATTGAAAGAGAAAAAAAGTGGTGCACTTAGAATAAATTGGTCATGTTGTTTCCAACGAAGAAAAAAATTATTAACTTAAAGAGAAGAATCATCAACAACAACTACACGAGGAGGAGGACACGAAAAAGAGCCATCAACAAAAAGGAAAACACCTTGTCCAATATGATACGACTTTATGCATTTGTCAATAAAGATAATTTGTGTTTGTAAGCTTTAAAGAAATAACTTGATGAGAATTGGAGAGGGAAACAATGCTTGCAATTGAAGCCTCCATGGTGGCAAGAGTCACGACACCAGTAGCAGAGGAAGGTTACACAACAACAACATGGAAAGATTCCAAAGCAGAGGGAGAAGAAAAAATCTGAGGATTCACAACAGTCGAGGAAGCTTCCAAAACAAAGGGAGAAGAAGAAGTCTACACCATAGATTGAGAAGAAGAGTCTATTAGAGAAAAGGAAAAATAGTTTTTAAGATATAATAATTCTGATACCAAGTTGAGAATAATAAGAGGTTTAACCTATTAGTTAACAAACATTTTATATTTATAAATGTAGGGCAAATAGTTAATGTACAGAGTATAATACAAGAATAATAAACTTTTCCTAAATATATACAAGCCTATAATACGTAATATACTATAATAAGCTAATAGCTGATTATTTGTCAATTTTATTATAATACCAAAATTAACAAAACTTCTCCTACAAATTAATATATGAATTAACGGTAACACTTGTATCTTCTTTAATCTATAAATTATGTTTGTTAATTATATTATTTATTAGTCGTAAATTGTCTCCCCTTGTGGAGAAATGACTTTGAATACAGAAGTCCTCCTTAGGAAGTCAACGCGTACTGTATAAATCTACAATGACACACTAGCTTTGGGGAGTTTTAAAACGAGCAAAAATGAATTCGAAAAAGACCGAGTAGAGTTCTTGACCGACGGCTGAGTCTTTCCCATGTAATATTAGCAGGACCCAATCTCCCAAACCGATTCTACAATGCATCTCCGTCCACTGTAGTGTTCATCTATGGAGCTTCTACAGGTGAATCAAATTCATTGTATTTGTATCATAAAAACTACAGCGTTTACTACCAAATAACAAGTTAAGATTGATGACATGGACCTAGTAACTCAACACACAGTAACCCACCAGGTCTATAAATAACACATCTGCAACATGCTTTGGTGTCATACAAGCCAAACAACATGAAGACTCCAATGACAAGTGCTATCTTACTTGCAGCCATTTTAGCCTTTGTTGGACTTATAGCCATTAATGGCGCTCAAGCAAGAATTTTACCTGGTTATAATTGACTAACTTATGCCTGGTTATGTTGTCATGTTTCACTAAAATTCATAGAAGTTTGTCTAACCAGATGTTTCTTGATTAAAAACATGTTGATTTGCTTGCATATTCTAATTAAAATCTCTTTTGTTCATGTGCTGCAGATAGCTTTGGACTCAAAGTAGCAATAATAGCAGCTTATGGAAGGAGTTATAGCTCACCACCTCCATCTCCGATCCCTTCACCAAGTTCCAAGGAACTTACCAGCAATTACGAGAAGCGTTCGTCTCCGCCACCACAATCTCCAAAAATCGATCCACCAATCGGTCAAGTAACCACCAGTAATGGACGGACCACGCCATCACCTCCACCCCCGAAGCCTGCATCACCAGAAGGCGAGCTTAAGATTGGTTCTCCATGCACTGATGGGACTCCATGCAACGATGGCTACATTTCGATGATAACAAATTTTGAAAGGCCTTTACCAAGTTCACCTCCACCTCCAGACCCAGCGACTCCTATAAGTCATATAACCTTTGATCTTGAGCCGAAAGTGCATGCAAGATCACCACCAGGGGAATATGCATATTCAAGTGCTTGAGCTAGCTAGCTAGTTTTCCCTATTGGATCATCTAATGATCAATTAAGGTGCTAGCTAACTAGGTAGGAGTGATTAGTATGTGTGCCCACGAGCTATGCATGGTACTGATCTCCAGGTTAAATCTCCCATCTCTCTGGAGCAACTCACCTGGTAGTAAGGTTTACATAGTGTGTTGTTTTAGCTATCTAGCTTGGCAAATCTCATTTCTCCTTCATCGATAAGGTTTCTAATGAGATCTAGTAGTAAGCGAGGTTAATTAACGCGTGTAATATATATTGTGATGAATAATTGGATGTAATATACAGTAAGAGCTAATAGAAAGCCGAGTGATTTTTGCTGGAGAATTTCTTGTACAATTTTAATTATACAGTCCGTAATTATGGGGCTGAATTATGAATTGTCTGCACTTGTTTTTTTTTTTCTTTTTTCCAGATGTTAGATGGCTTTATTTTACAACAGCTATGAGTAGAATTCATACTATTGATTGACCTTTAATTAGCAGAAAATGATAACTGTTCAAGTACAAAGAGAATTAAACAATACCTGCATATATTCCAAGGAAAATGAATCAGTGCCTGATCATATTATATATCTTGCTGCCCAGCCGCCCCAACTAGACGATTGAAGCTTGCCGTGCAGCTGGCTCTACATATAAATCCCTGGCTTAATTCAGCATCGATCTGCCTGCAGGCGCATCGATCTGCTTTAAGAGTTTGCCTACATTAATCTAGCTTTCCTAGAATATTTCCCACTTGTTAATTATTTGACGAGTCAGGTTGATGATATAGATTGCTAGGTTTTATTTAGATTCAGCTCCTCGATCTCTTGTTCATGACTGTAACTATGTGACTTTACATGTTAAGTAAGTAAATTTATGCTATTGAAATCAAATGAACTTTTGAGATTTTAGGTCGAAATTAAATAACCATTTGTTAATTGATTTCAATACTCGCCCTCTAATTAATGGATGATGAACATATATGGTTCATAATTAATTAATTCACAACCTAAAGTGGAGAATTCTAGGAAAACTTGATTGATGTAGACCAAACTTTTAAAGATATGGAAAATCTAGATTGCAACGACATACAATATTACTGTGACATTAATTAAACAGAAAATTAATGCACCATGCAATGGAGACATAATTATAACTAATAAAGGAGATTGGAAGGAGATTGTTATAAAGATAGATAGACAACTTCTGAAAATGATCTTTCATATTATTTCAAAACTATATCATCCATCTGTGTGCTATATAATTAATACAGTGATACCCATTACATATGGTGTTTAAAAAACCTTAAAGGGAGGATTAGTTTTAGATTGGATAATGAGAGAAATGTTAGATTCTAGATAGAAAAGTGGAAAGGTTTTGAGAATATTATCCTGTCAATAGTGACACATTCAAATTTAATTGTGTAATCACTTATTGTGTCAAGATTCCAACACCGTCTATCTATTTAATTATACAATAAAACAACTCATGCACATATAGATGATAGAAGATGTAGAGATTGTAGTTATGTACCTCTTAACTTTCTTTGCCACTGTAAGTTCAATATTGGGACCAACACATCATAAATTGTTGTTATTGGTTCATAAGCTATAGTGTAGAGGCAAGAAAATTTCTTCTTCATAATTTCATAACCTTATCTTTCTTATTATTACAAAACTACATTATCGATCAGTGCATTATGTAATTAATACTGTGATACCCAGTACAGGTGGTGTTTAAAAGACCTTAAAGGATGGAATTAGTTTTAGATTGGATAATGGGAGAAATGTTAGATTCTAGACAGATAGGTGGAAAGGTTTTGAGAATATTATCCTGTCAATAGTGACACATTCAAATTTAATTGTGTAATCACTTATTGTGTCAAGATTCCAACACCGTCTATCTATTTAATTATACAATAAAACAACTCATGCA
>Ga0307517_10012312_pt1 | contig 11754 bp, 6 predicted proteins | sample 23_EM_MG_FD_194515 | JGI IMG/M metagenome (GOLD analysis project Ga0307517, IMG submission 194515) | Populus trichocarpa ectomycorrhiza microbial communities from riparian zone in the Pacific Northwest, United States - 23_EM | ecosystem: Host-associated > Plants > Roots > Unclassified | place... | reverse complement strand
GAGCCGGAAGCGGCGCCCGAGCTGGAGCCCGAGCCCGAGCGCACCGTCGTGCTTCCCGACCGTGTCGAGGGCCAGGTGCTGCGCTTCGGACCGGGGGTGACCGCCACCCTGCCGTTCCCGGTTCCCCTCGGCGGACCGCCCGGGGATGGGCGACGCCGGGCCGGGCTCCGGCGTTACGCCCTGGCGGCGGCCGTCCTGGTCGTCGTGCTGGCGTTCCTGACGTGGCAGCGGCTCGGCGCGGACCTGGCCGTCCGCGATGTGAGCGTGGCCACCGAGTCCGGGGCTCCCGGTTGCGACGGGACGGCCCGCGTGGTCGCCGCGGTGCGCACCAACGGCGAGGGCGGCACGATCGACTACCGCTGGCTTCGCAGCGACGGCACCCGATCGGGCCTGCTCCACGAGACGGTGCCGGCCGGCCGGAAGCAGACGCGGCTGCGCCTGCTGTGGACGTTCCACGGGCAGGGGACCTACCGGGCCCGCGCGGAGCTGCGGATCGTCTCCCCGGGGGCCCGTACGGCCGGCACCTCGTTCACCTACACCTGCCCCTGATCCTGCCCCTGGGACCGGGACCGGCCCGGGTCAGCCGTCGCGTCGCGCCCGGCGGCCCGCCGCGCCGCCGCGGCCGGCGGAGGACGCGGACTTGCCGCGGGTCTGGCCGACGCCGAAGCCGGCGCCGGGGGCCGCGGCGGGGCGGCGGGGGCGCCGGCGCCGGGTGGCGGCGGTGCCGGGGGCGGCGGCGGGAGCCGCGGGGGTGAGGTCGGCCACGACGACGGCCGTGCCGGAGGGACGGCGGGCGCCGGTGACCTTGATGAGCTCGGGGTCGCCGGGGCGGACCCGGGCGGTCTCCGGGCGGATACCGGCCTGCGTCATGAGACGGGCCGTCTCGCGGCGCTGCTCGGGCAGGACCAGGGTGACGACCGTGCCGGACTCACCGGCGCGGGCCGTACGGCCGCCGCGGTGCAGGTAGTCCTTGGCCTCGGTCGGCGGGTCGACGTTCACGACCAGGTCGAGGCCGTCGATGTGGATGCCGCGGGCGGCGACGTTCGTGGCGACGAGCGCGGTGGCCCGGCCCTCGCGGAAGTGGTCCAGGGCCCGGTCCCGCTGCGGCTGCGACTTGCCGCCGTGCAGGGCGACAGCGCGTACGCCCTGGCCCAGCAGGTGCTTGGTGAGCCGGTCGGCGCCGCGCTTGGTGTCGACGAACATGATGACGCGGCCCTCGCGGTTCGCGATCTCCGCCGTCGTGGCGCGCTTGGTGCCGTCGTCCACGTGCAGGACGTGGTGGGTCATCGTCGTGACCGTCGCCGAGGACGGGTCCACGGAGTGCGTGACCGGGTTGCTGAGGAACTGCTTCACCAATTTGTCGACCTGGCGGTCCAGCGTCGCGGAGAACAGCATCCGCTGGCCGTTCGGGTCGACCTGGTTGAGGAGCCGGGTGACCTGGGGGAGGAAGCCCATGTCGGCCATCTGGTCGGCCTCGTCGAGGACGGTGATCGTGACCTTGTCCAGGGCGACGGCGCGGCGGTCGATGAGGTCGAAGAGCCGCCCGGGGGTGGCGACCAGGATCTCGGGGCCCTTGCGCAGGGCCTCGATCTGGCGGTTGATCGACGTGCCGCCGAAGACGACGGCGGTGCGCAGGCCGGTGGCGGCCGCGTACGGGCCGAGGGCCTCGTTGACCTGGGTGGCGAGCTCACGCGTGGGGACCAGCACCAGCGCGAGCGGGCGCTTGGGCTCGGCGCGGCGCCCGGCCAGCCGGTTGAGCATGGCGAGGCCGAAGGCGAGGGTTTTGCCGGAGCCGGTGCGGCCTCGGCCGAGCACGTCCCGGCCGGCCAGCGAGTCCGGCAGGGTCGCGGACTGGATCGGGAACGGTTCGGTGACTCCGTTCTCGGTCAGCGCGGAAACCAGCGCGGGATCGAGGGGCAGCTCGGAGAACGACTGCAAGATGGGGACCTTTCGTGGATGCGACAACGGGCGCGCAGCGACCCGCGGTGGCACCGGTCCCCCGCGCGGCGGGCCGCGAAATTGCGCGAGGGGCGCAGAAAGAGCGAGGCGGCCCGCACCCAGTGGTGCGGGCCGCCCGGCGCTGAGCGTCGGCTCAGAGGGCGCGGATGTTCTCCGCCTGCGGGCCCTTCTGGCCCTGCGTGACGTCGAACTCGACCTTCTGGCCCTCGAGCAGCTCACGGAAGCCCTGAGCCGCTATGTTCGAGTAGTGGGCGAAGACGTCGGCGCCGCCGCCGTCCTGCTCAATGAAGCCGAAGCCCTTTTCCGAGTTGAACCACTTCACGGTTCCGGTGGCCATAACTGTCTCCTTCAGGGGATGGGTTCCCACACCGGACACAGCCGGAAAAACAAAAGTGCGCCAGATCGCATTCAATCTGGCGCACACAAAGTTCATGGGTACCACACGAGCAACGTGGACCACCTTAGCATGGTGGTCCACGTCGCCCGATGTGATCTACGTCGCTACCAGGTGCTTAGGACGTGGTGACCGCTGTGTCGTCGATGACGAAGCTGGTCTGGAGCGAGGAGTCCTCGACGCCGCTGAACTTCAGGGCGACGGTCGTCCCGGCGTAGGCCGAGAGGCTGAAGGACTTCGCGACGTACCCGGTGGCCGCGTTCAGGTTGGAGTACGTGGCCAGGGTGGTCGATCCGGCGGTGACCGTCAGCTTGTCGTACGCGGTGCTGGTGGTGGTCTCTGCCGTGTCGATGTGGATGTAGAAGGTGAAGGTGGTGCCCGTGCAGCCGCTCGGGATCGTCACCGACTGGGACAGCGTGTCGGTGTGGGTCGATCCGTAGCCGTCGAGCCAGGCCTTGTACGAGCCGGTACGGGCCGCCTGGCTGCTGGAGGTGGTGATGACGCCGCTGGTCGCCGTCCAGGTGGTCGCCCCGGACTCGAAGCCCGGGTTGACGAGGAGCTGGGCGGAGGTGCAGGTGCTGCTGCCGGCGGCGTTGACCGTCCAGGTGAAGGACGCGGTTCCGGTGGCGCTGGCGCTGTCGGTGACCGTGACGGTGGTGCTGTACGTGCCCGCCGTGGTCGGGGTGCCGGTGATCGCGCCGGTCGAGGAGCTGATCGACAGGCCGGTGGGCAGGCCGCTGGCGGCGTAGGTGAGTGAGCCGCTGTTGGTGCTGCTGGCCGAGATGGCCAGGCTGACCGCGGTGCCGACCGTGGAGGTCTGGCTGCCCGGGTTGGTGACGGTGACGCCCGTGGTCGGGACGGTGATGTGGGCGCCGACGTTGATACCGGCGAAGGCGTTGCCGACACCGGCGTACTGGGCGGAGCTGGCTCCGTACAGCGACGAGGCGGCCGACAGCGCGGCGGTGCGGGCACCGGCGTAGGTGGTGCTCGACGTCATGTACGTCGTCAGCGCCTTGTACCAGATCTGCAGGGCCGCGGCCCGGCCGATACCGGCGACGGCGACGCCGTCGGAGGTCGAGCTGGTGTAGCTGGTCCCGTTGATGACCTTGGTGCCGCTGCCCTCGGAGAGCAGGTAGAACATGTGGTTCGCCGGGCCCGAGGAGTAGTGGACGTCCAGGTTTCCGACGCCGGAGTACCAGCTGTCGGCGGAGCCGCCGTCCTTGGAGGGCTTGTCCATGTAGCGCAGCGGGGTGCCGTCGCCGTTGATGTCGATCTTCTCGCCGATGAGGTAGTCACCGACGTCGGTGCTGTTGGCGGCGTAGAACTCGACGCCGGTGCCGAAGATGTCGGAGGTGGCCTCGTTGAGACCGCCGGACTCACCGGTGTAGTTCAGGCCCGCGGTGTTGGAGGTGACGCCGTGGCTCATCTCGTGGCCCGCGACGTCGAGCGAGGTGAGGGCGTGGGTGCTGCTGGTGCCGTCACCGTAGGTCATGCAGAAGCAGTCGTCGTCCCAGAACGCGTTGACGTACGCGGTGCTGTAGTGGACGCGGGAGTAGGCGGCGACGCCGTCGTTCTTGATGCCGCTACGGCCGAAGGTGTTCTTGTAGAAGTCCCAGGTGGTCTGGGCGCCGTAGTGGGCGTCGACGCCGGCCGTCTGGGTGTTGGAGCCGGAGCCGGTGCCCCACACGTCGTCGGTGTCGGTCATCAGCGTGCCGGTGCCGGACGTGCCGTTGCTGAGGCTGTACGTCTTGTGGCCGCCGCGCGTGGTGTCGTACAGCTGGTACGTCGACCCGGACAGCGTGGTGTTGATGGAGACGGTGCCGCTGTACTGGCTGTTGCCGGTGCTGGTCTCGACGCCCTGGTACTCGGAGAGCTTCGCGCCGGTGACCGCGTCGGTGATGACGTGCAGCTTGCTCGGGGTGCCGTCGTCCTGGAGACCGCTGACGATGGTCTCCCAGGCCAGCTTGGGAGTGCCGGTGCCGGCCCAGATCACCTTGCGAGCGCCTGTGACGGCGGGCTTGACCGCGTCGGCGGCCTTCGCGGCGGCTATCGCCTTGGTCTTGGCGGTGGCGACGGCGACGGTGGCGGTGGTCGTGGGGACCGAGACCGTGTGCCGGTTGTTGTTGTACGTCGTGCTGAACGTGCCGGTGTCGAGCGGCGTGTGCACGACGAGGTCGCCACCGAGCACCGGGAGGCCGGCGTAGGTGCGCTCGTAGCGGGTGTGGACGGTGCCGTCGCCGTCCTTGATGACGTCCTTGACGACCAGCTTCTCCTTGGCGCCCAGGGCCAGCGACTTGGCGGTGACGCCGGTCCTGGCGTCGGCGGCCTTGATCAGCGCGGTGCGCTGGGCGGTGGAGAGCTGTGCCTGGGTGGCGCCTGCGCGGAGGGGACTGAGGTGGGGGGCGGGCTTCGCGTTGGCGGCGGTCGACGGGAGGCCGACGGCCAGGAAGGCGGCGGAGGCAACCAGGGATGCGGCTGCGACAGCCTTGCGGGGGGATCGTCTCACTCTCGTACTCCTACGACTGTGACGGTGGAGTTGAGCCGTGCGGGGGGATTGAGCGATTGCTATGACGCGGCTGTTCGAGTCCTGTGCGATAGCTGGCTGAAGGTTGCCACTCTTTACCCGTACATGTCATTGGGCCAAGGAAGACTTGAGGGTTATCCCTCTGTGGCAAAGGGCCTGCATAGGGGCCGCATGCGTGGCGCAAACCGTGCGGAGAATTTGCCGCGGTGACACGGCTGCGGAACCGGACAGAAACGATTCAAGCTGGGCGGCTCTCAGCCCGTCGGGTCGCCGTGCCAGGAGTGCCACAGCGCCGCGTACGCCCCGCCCGCCGCCACGAGCGCGTCGTGCGTGCCGAGTTCGGTCAGCCGGCCGCCCTCCATGACGGCCACCCGGTCCGCGTCGTGCGCCGTGTGGAGCCGGTGGGCGATGGCGATGACGGTGCGCCCCGCCAGGACGGAGACCAGCGCGCGCTCGGTGTGGCGGGCGGTACGGGGATCGAGCAGAGCCGTCGCCTCGTCGAGGATGAGCGTGTGGGGGTCGGCCAGGACGACGCGGGCGAGCGCGAGTTGCTGGGACTGGGAGCCGTCGAGACTGGGGGAGGAGTCGAGATCGGTGGCCCAGTCGGCGCCGACGGTGGCGAGGGCGGCAAGGAGCTCCGGGTCGGTCGCGGAAGGGGCGGCGATGAGCAGGTTGTCGCGCAGGGTGCCGAGAAAGACGTGGTGTTCCTGGGTGACGAGGACGACGTGGCGCCGCAGTTGCTCGGGGCCGAGGTCGCAGACGGGGACACCGCCGACCGTGACGGACCCGGACACCGGGGCGTCGATACCCGCGAGCAGGCGGCTGAGCGTGGACTTGCCGGCGCCGGACGGGCCGACGACGGCGAGGCGTTCGCCGGGGCGGACGGTGAGGTCGATGCCGTGCAGGACCTGCGGACCGGCGCCGTCGTCGTACGCGTAGCGGACGCCGGAGACCTCGATGAGGTCGCCGTCCGGCACCGGGGAGGCCGCCGAGGAGGCGCGCGGGGCCGTGGCCAGGCCCTCGATGCGGGCGAAGGAGGCACTGCTGGCCTGGAGTTGATCGAAGTACATCAGGATCTGGTCCAGCGGCTCGGCGACCTGCCGCAGATACAGCGCGGCGGCGGCCACCGCGCCCACGCTGACCGCGCCGTGGGCGTGCAGGAGAGCCCCCACGACGAGCACGCCGGCCACCGGGACGAGATACGAGATCTCCACGGCCGGGAAGAACACGCTCCGCAGCGCCAGCGTGGCGAACCGCTTGCGCCGGCTCTCCTCGATGGCGTCCCCGCTCGCAGCCAGCCGCTGTTCCCGCAGGCCGAAGGCCTCGACGGTACGCGCCCCGGCGGCCGTGGCCGCCAGGATCCCGGCGACCTCGGAGTTGGTGGCGCCCTCGGCGAGATACGCGTCCCGGGCGCGCCGCAGGTACCAGCGCAGCGCGTACCGGATGCCGATCAGGCCGAGCAGGCCGATGCCACCGAGCACCGGGTCGATCACGAAGACCGCGCCGAACAGGAACAGGCACTGCACGGCCGAGACGAGCATCGTGGGCCCGACATCGTTCAGGCTCGACGCGATCGACGTGACATCGCCGGTGCCCCGGGCCGTCAGATCACCGGCCCCGGCCCGTTCCACCACCGAGGCCGGAAGCGCGAGAGCCCGGTCGACGAACTGCTCGCGGACGCGGGCCAGAACGCGTTCGCCGAAGCGGAAACCGATGTAGCGGGCGTAACGGGTCAGCAGCAGCTGGACCAGCGCGCAGGCGACGATGACCAGCGCCAGCCGGTCCACCGCCCCGGTCCCCGAGCCCGCCCGGACCTCGTCGATGATGCGGCCGAGCAGCCACGGCCCGGCCAGCCCGGCGCATGCCGAGAGGGAGTTGACGGCCAGGAGGACGGCGAAGGTGCGGCCGTCGGCGCGGATCAGGCGCAGCACGGCCCGGCGCACGTCGGCCGGTCCGGCGATCGGCAGGGCGGTCATGCCACGGTCTCCTCGGCGTCGACATCGGAGTCCCTGGCCACCAGCGCCCGGTATCCCGGCTCGGCGTCCAGCAGTTCGCGGTGGGTGCCGACCGCGACCGCCCTGCCCTCGACCAGGTAGTACACGGCGTCCGCCCGCTCCAGCAGCAGCGGCGAGGTACCGGTCACGACGGTGGTGCGGCCCTGCCGGTACGTATGCAGCCGGGCCGCGACCGCCGCCTCGGTGTGCGCGTCCAGGGCCGAGGTCGGCTCGACCGCCAGCAGCACCTCCGGGTCGGCCAGCAGCGCCCGGGCCAGGCGTACGCGCTGCCGCTGGCCGCCGGACAGGCTGCGGCCCTGGGCATCGACGCGCGAGTCCAGCCCGTCCGGCAGCGCCTGGACGATGTCCTCCGCCACGGCGGCGTGCAGGGCCCGGGCGATCGCGGAATCGGTGTGCTCGCGGCGGCCGCTCACCATGTCCCGCAGCGTCCCGGCGAACAGCTCGGCCTCGTTGTCGGCGACCAGCACCCGGGCCCGCACATGGCGCAGCTCGATCTCGTCCAGGCGTACGCCGCCCCACACGGCCGCCGATCCGCCGAAGCGCCCGAACCGGTCCACGACCTCGGCGGAGTCGGCGGGCCGGGCGCTGACCAGGGCGGTGAGCCGCCCCGGTGCCACCTCGACCCCGGACGCCGGGTCGTGGAAGGGGGCCTGCCCGTCGGGGGCCGGGCGGGTGCCGGTATCGGCGGCGGGCTCCAGAGCCAGGAAGCGTACGACCCGGCGGGCCGCCACCAGGCCCCGGTTGAGCTGGTAGGAACCCTCGATGAAGAACGCCACCGGTCCCACCAGCACCGCCACATAGCCGTACACCGACACCAGTTGGCCCACCGTGATGTCCCCCCGAGCCGTCAGCCGCGCCGCCAGCCAGGTCACCAGCGCCAGGAACAGCGTCGGCAGGCCCGTGCCCAGCGCCTGCACCCAGCTGGTCACCGACCCGACCCGGTACCCCTGTTCCCGCAGGTCCCGCGAGGCCCGCCGGAAGCCGTCCGCGTACAGCTCCTTGCCGCCCAGGCCGTTGAGCACCCGCAGGCCCCCGGCCAGGTCACCGATCCGGGCCGTCAGCCCGCTCATCCGCTCGCGGTACGCCCCTTCGGTGCCCTGCAGCCGCCGCAGCAGCGGTCCGAGAAGCAGCGCCATCAGCGGCAGGCCCAGCAGGATGACGGCGGCCAGCGGCGCGGAGATCGCCGTCAGCACCCCGGCCACCACGAGATACGCGACCACCGCGCCGACTCCGGGGCCCACCATGGTCAGGGAGTTGGAGATGGTCTGCACATCGCTGACCCCGACCGTCACCACCTCCCCGGCCTGCGCCTGGCGCGGCAGCGCCGCTCCCAGCCGCACCGCGTGCCGCATCACGACCTTGACCACCCGGAAGCGCGCGTCCATCCGCAGCCGGGTCATCGTGCGGTGCCGCATGATGCTCACCCAGGCGTTGAACGACCCCACCACCAGCAGGACCGCCGTCCAGCCCAGTACTTCCGGCATGCGGCCCGGCACCAGCCCGTCGTCGATCGCCCGCGACATGAAGTACGGCGGCAGCGTCAGCAGCACCATCCACACCGTGCCGTACATCGCCCCGCCCAGCGCCCGGTGCCGCTGGCTGACCAGCAGCCACCACAGGAACCCCGCCGGACCCCGGTCCCCGGGCTCGCCCGGATCGGCGTAGGCGTCGATCTTCGGCAGACCCTTCATGGGGCCCTTCATGCGGCCCCTCATACGAGGCTCTCCCGCCACGCCTGGTGCAGCCCCGCGAACCGGCCCTCACCGGCGATGAGTTCGGCCGGAGTGCCGTCCTCGACCACCCGCCCGGCGTCCATCACCAGCACCCGGTCCGCGATCTCGACCGTCGACAGCCGGTGCGCGATGATCACCGCCGTACGGCCGCTGAGCACCGTACTCATCGCCCGCTGCACCGCCCGCTCGCCCGGCACGTCCAGCGACGAGGTCGCCTCGTCCAGGATCAGCACCGCCGGATCGGCCAGCAGCGCCCGCGCGAACGCCACCAACTGCCGCTGCCCCGCCGAGATCCGGCCACCGCGCTTGCGCACGTCGGTGTCATAGCCCTCGGGCAGCGCCGCGATGAAGTCGTGCGCCCCGATCGCCTTCGCCGCGTGCTCGATCTCCTCCCGCGAGGCGTCCGGCTTCCCGATCGCGATGTTCTCCGCGACCGTCCCGGAGAACAGGAACGCCTCCTGCGTCACCATCACCGTCCCCCGCCGCAGCTCCGGCAGCGCCAGCTCGCGCAGATCCACCCCGTCCAGCAGCACCCGGCCGGCCGTCGGGTCGTAGAACCGCGCCAGCAGCTTGGCCAGCGTCGACTTCCCCGCTCCCGTCGCCCCCACCACCGCGACCGTCTGCCCGGCGGGAAGCCGCAGATCGAAGCGCGGCAGCACCTCGCCGCCCGTCCGGTACGCGAAGCGGACCGCGTCGAAGACCACCTCCCGGCCGGGCACGCCCTCCGCCGTCGCGGGCAGCGGGCGCGGCGCGACCGGCTCCGGGACGGCCGGCCGCTGGGCCAGCAGGCCGGCGATCTTCTCCAGTGAAGCCGCCGCCGACTGGTAGGAGTTCAGGATCATCCCCAGCCGGTCGATCGGGTCGTACAGCCGCCGCAGATACAGCACGGACGCGGCCAGCACCCCCAGCGCCAGCCCGCCGCCCGCCACCCGGTACGCCCCCCACAGCACGATTCCGGCCACCGCCGTGTTGGCGATCAGCCGCGAGCCCACCACATAGCGGGCCATCTCCAGGATCGCGTCGCCGTTGATCCGCTCGTGGGTGCGGTTCAGCGCCCCGAACGCCTCGTCGTTCTTCTGCTCGCGCCGGAAGACCTGCACCGGCCGGATGCCGTTCATCGTCTCCGCGAACTTCACGATCACGGCCGCGATCGCCGTGGACCGCCGCCCGTAGACCGTCATCGAACGCCTCCGGAACGACCGGATCATCCCGTACAGCGGCACGAACGACACCAGCGCCGCCGCGCCCAGCTCCCAGTCCAGGTACAGCAGCACCGCCGCGATGTACACGGCGGACAGCACGACGCCCAGCAGCTCCTGCAGCCCCTCGTTCAGCAGCTCCCGCAGCGACTCCACATCCGAGGTCGCGCGCGAGATCAGCCGCCCCGACGTGTACCGCTCATGGAAGTCCAGGCTCAGCGCCTGCGCATGCCGGAACATCCGCCCGCGCAGATCCAGCAGCACGTCCTGGCTGATCAGCGCCGCCACCCGGATGAACCACCGCTGCAACAGCCCCGACGCCAGCGCACACCCCACATACCCCGCCCCCACCGCCACCACGGGACCGTGCCGGCCCTCCCGCAGCGCCGGGATCGCCCGGTCGATCGCGTACGCCACCAGCAACGGCCCCGCCTGCACGGCGGCCTGCTGCACCAGCAGCAGCACCCCGGCCAGCCAGACCGCCGCCGTATGCGGCGCGAGCAGCGACCCGAGCAGCGCCCGCGACGCGCCCTCGGACGAGGGCAGCAGGTCCTGCGAGAACGGATCGCCCGCGCTTGCGGGCTGCGCCCGTTGTTCAGCGGGCTGTTCGGTGACGGACGTCATCGGACCGGCTCCATTCCGGGTTGTGGGCAGGCGTTCCGCACGGGCGGAACGGGTGGGCACAACCCGGTCATGCCGCACCGGCCATCAGGTGGCGGTACGCCGCGCTGTCGCGCAGCAGCTCGCCGTGCGTGCCCACCGCCGCGATCCGGCCCTCGGCGAGCAGCGCGACCCGGTCGGCCAGCATGACCGTGGAAGGGCGGTGCGCGACCACGACCGCCGTGCTGGCGGCGAGCACCTCGCGCAGGGCGGCTTCCACCAGAGCCTCCGTGTGGACGTCGAGCGCGGACAGCGGGTCGTCCAGGACCAGGAAGCCGGGGCGGCCGACGACCGCGCGGGCGAGGGCGAGGCGCTGGCGCTGGCCGCCGGACAGGCTCAGGCCCTGCTCGCCGACCTGGGTGTCGAGGCCGTGGGGGAGGTCGTGGACAAAGCCGCACTGGGCGATGTCCAGGGCCCGCAGAATGTCGGCCTCGGTCGGTTCCTCGACCCCGGCGCCCATCGCCACGTTCTCCCGCACCGTCGCGGAGAACAGCGTCGGCTCCTCGAAGGCGACCGCCACCAGCTCGCGCAGCCGCTGCCGGGGCAGGGCGGTGATGTCCGCGCCGTCCAGGGTGATCCGGCCGCCCGTTATGTCGTGCAGCCGGGGGACGAGCGCGGTGAGCGTGGTCTTGCCGCAGCCGGTGGCGCCGACCACGGCCATCGTCTCGCCGGTGCGCACGTGCAGGTCGATGCCGTGCAGCAGGTCGGGGGAGTCCTCGGGCGCGTCGGGGTAGCGGAACCGTACGCCCTCGAAGCGCAGCCCGTCGTGGGACGGTTCGGCCTCGTCCCGGCCCGCCGGGTCCGTCTCGGGCGCGTCCATCGCCTCGAAGAAGCGGTCGGCGGCGGTGGCCGCCTCGTTGCTGATGGCGATGAGGAAGCCCATGGACTCCACCGGCCAGCGCAGCGCCAGCGCCGTCGTCAGGAACGCGACCAGCGTGCCCGCCGACAGCCCGCCGTCCGCGACCTGCATGACGCCGACCACCAGCGCCGCCCCGATCGCGAACTCCGGCAGCGTCATGATCAGCGCCCAGATGTCCGACAGCAGCGCCGCCTTGCGCAGCTCGGTGCCCCGCAGCTCGCCCGCCTGCTCGTGGAAGGCCAGCTCCTGGCTGCGGTGCCGTCCGAACGCCTTGATGATCCGCACCCCGAGCACCGACTCCTCGACGACGGTGGCCAGATCACCGGCCTGGTCCTGCGCCAGCCGCGACTTGACCGCGTACCGGGCCTCGAAGACCGCGCAAAGGATCACCAACGGCACGATCGGCAACAG
>Ga0307517_10012311_pt1 | contig 11756 bp, 3 predicted proteins | sample 23_EM_MG_FD_194515 | JGI IMG/M metagenome (GOLD analysis project Ga0307517, IMG submission 194515) | Populus trichocarpa ectomycorrhiza microbial communities from riparian zone in the Pacific Northwest, United States - 23_EM | ecosystem: Host-associated > Plants > Roots > Unclassified | place... | reverse complement strand
TGCGCTCGGGCTGCCACAACTTTAATCTGGGGAAATCTTTATCACTACGCTTACTGCTAGTCTCTGTGCAAATCAGGCAGTATCCAGTAATTCATGTTAAATGTACTTGCATTTTATTCTGGTTTATGATCTAACTGCCTTTTGTAATAAACAAGAGGATTATTATGGTACTCCGATTAAAAACCTGAATTGATACGTTATCCATGTTGATATATATATGAACAGAATCTGCACCAAATCACAAATCTTTAATGAACACAAATTGCAGCTTGTAATTACAGAATAGCAAAATGTGGTAAGCAGCGAAAAGTTGACTGACTTGGAACTGGCCATATAAATTGCACTCTTATACAACCGGTCTGCCCTGTCAGCTTGAACCGATGATTGACCTATCTGTGTTCATAAATCAATTTACTTACTCATGACTCTTGAATCAGGTGGATTATGAATTAAGATGAAATATTAGGAATTGTAGTTGTAGTTACGATTTAAAATGTTTTTTTATTTAAAAATATATTAAAATGATATATTTTTTTATTTTTTAAAAATTATTTTTGAGATTAGGATATCAAAACGATCTGAAAATATTAAAAAAATAATTTTTAACAATTTTTTTTTTAAAATTTAAAAAAACACGATTTCAATCTTATCCCAAATAAATAAACTTTAAGAATGATAGATGTACAGTGGGCAGCAAAAATCTACTCCTATCATAACTCGGATCGAACACGCTAGATTTACAGATTAGCAAATCTAAACAACAACATTAATGTAGTATTGCCCTTTTCTAGATTAGTACTTCATGCACGTAGTTAAACAGTAAAAAACGGCAAAAGTTTCAAAGTCTTGTCTGGGGTTGAAAATTTAGCAATAAAAAAGACAGCTACGTATCAAACTGGGAGATCGTATGATCTAGTGCATGTGAAATGCCCTTCAACTTTTAGGGCACAAATCTGAAACTTCTGTGGAGGTGCACGATACAATCATGCCAGATTACTTTAAAGGATCGTCGTCGTTGAAATACCAGGCGCTGACGCGTTTGAACAGGCAGATGTTATAGGCATCATCTTTCACATGGGATTAGGTGACCAGTTCCTTGGTTTCTTACGAATGTGGAGAGGAGATACTATGCCTTTGGTTGCATGTGGGAGATGACCCATTTGTGCCTGCTACAATTGCTCTGTGCAGTTTTATAATGGAAGACAACGAAGAAGATGCATGCATTGGACAAATTTAAAACTTACATATCACGGGGTGATCCAGATGAGTGTTTACGTGTAGAAGCAAACACAAGCTAAAACATATATATATTAAGTTAGAAGTTAATTTAATGACTAATTAAATGATCATGATTATTCTTTCCTATTAACAATTAAAAACTCAGCCACATCAAGAGAGTTTAAGTAAATATACAACCATTTTTAAGAACTAACCTAATAACTTTACTTTTAGGTTGACTAAGTTTCTAGCCATAAAAAAACTAGTTACATGAAAATCCTATTCAGAAAAAAATTCGTTGATGTTCTTAATATTCCATACAGATCGTAGCATAAATTTTTAAATAGATATAATTTTGCTTTCTGCAATTCACTTCCAATTATTTTTTTTGAAAAACGTTTTTATGATCTTTTGTCTAACAATTGTACGTTATGCTAAATTAAGAATCAAAAGAAATTTATTTAGGAAATTAATGCATATCATAACATAAATAGTCGTCATCAATCACAAAATTAAATTTTATGAAATTAAATTTAAGATCAAAATACAAAAATCTTAAACCAACAGGTATAAAAATTACGAAAATTGACACTTTAAAAATCAAATTAAAGTTTTTCCTGCCTTATCAAGAGTGAAAATGAAAAAGGTTATTTTTTTTTGTTAAATATTGTACTTGTTATTTCAGTTTTTTTCAACTATAACCTGAATTTCAATTTTACAATATTGATTTTTAATTTAAAAATAAGGCATTCTTAGACACTTTAAATACACAATAGCATGTAAAGAAAAACATATCCGAACACATAAAATGATGCAAATATAACTTGCAATGATAAAAATAACAAAGAAAAAAAATATTCGATGACTAAAATGAAAAAAAAAGCAACATTCCTTAAGTACCATTAGAAAATTAAAAAACATTAACGGAATACTTCGGTGGTGAATAAATACAATTTCATCGACTATTTGCATTGCCGATGGAGTTATCGAGAGAAACACATAGTTAGAAATATTTTTGTTAGATATTTGCTATCTGTCAACATTACAAATTACTGACGAAAACATCGATAAAATATTAATGCCAAAGAAATAAAATGCACCAACCACATATTCTATCAGTCATTTCATAGATAAATAAAGATACAAACAAATTACAATTTTTTTAATAAATTAACTTAAAATATAAATGGATTACAGAAAATGGATGAGTTTGCTTATTTTATTTATCAAAACTTTACAAAAAAAAAACAACAATCAATGCTAACATTGTGGATAGATGTAAATCAATGCCAGCAGATTGGGGTGGCTAACTTTGTGAGAAAATAGAGTGGGCGGCTGCTGGTATCTTTTTAGCAGGAGAAGGAAGAAGAAGATGAAAAAGAATAGGGGAGGAAGTGTCGGTGATAACTTATTTATATTTGTTGATTATAATATTTCGTCAGCAATTCTGTTAGTAATCATGATGTATAAAATTGACAGAATCGTCAATGAATTTTTTTTATTTTTTATCCCATCAAATATTTTATAAATAATTATTGACAAAACATAATCCAATGTTATTTCTATCAGAAATTACCGACAGAAATTCTCCTTCATAATTTCTTTCAGAAATTAACAATTGTTTTCTCCAATTATTTTTGGTAATGGAATAATAACGTTCATAATGAAAGCTGAGTAAGTGATCAGCAGCTGTAGCATTTTTCATTGTTAGTGGTAATTTTTAAAACATCAATTTTATTTTAATTTCTAACATTGATTATAGAATAATATAATTTCAAATGCTTTATTACATCACTTGCAAATTCTTTTACTCAATGCCTTTTGACCTTTTAATTATTCTTCAGAAAACATGCACATATATTTCTTTAATCAAATATATATAAAAATGAGAAATCATATGAAACATATTTAAAAGAATTCAACATGTGAATATAATAAAAAAGTTGGATTAAATAAATATACCATATCTAATAATTGAAGATTGATTATTAGCATGACAAATAAAACTTCAATTGAATTTAGTATCAGTCATTTGATAGCTTTAATTGATCGAACTAATGAAAAAAGATATTTCTATTTTATTAATTATATATAGAAGTTGTTTGTTTTTTTGGATAATGGTACCAAATTCAAACTTAATATTATGTGTATATTTCATCACATAATAAAAAATCAATTAGATAAGTACATTTTATCACATAATATGGATTAAAAAATAATTCATTGCATCAAATTAAGGACTAAAATGAAATTCTCAATGCATCTTTGCTTCTTTTCCACAAATACTCCTAAAACTCTATTACTAAAAGCAATAATCAAAACTTAGCCACATTCCAACCTCAAAGGTCCCATGGTCATAACCTTAATTGGGACTTGGGAGTTAGGAAATACAACTTGTAATCATTGAATAGAGAAGAGAAAACAAATAAAAGAGAAGGGGTATAATAGTAATGAGTTGCTGTTAGTATAATACATTCCACATTGTTGATGCATACAAATGAGCAAAACCCTGAGACGACAAAATAGAATGAAAGAAATACAGTTATCACTTCTTCTTCCCTGCTTTCCCTTCCTTTAATCTTATAACTTCATTGGCATACCTCACACCCTTACCTTCATATGGTTCAGGGGGTCTCCATCTCCTAATTGAAGCGGCAAACTCACCAATGGAGCACTTGTCATTTCCACTGACAGCAATCCTGGTGTTCTCTTCCACCTTCACTTGTAGGTCACCAGGGGTTGTCATCCTAACTGGATGAGAGAACCCCAGACTTAACACCAAGTCTTTTCCTTCTATGTTTGCACGATAACCGACACCAACTAGTTGAAGGTCGCTTCTCAAAACCGTTAGATACTCCCACCACCATGTTGATGGTAAGTGTCCTGTGTGTATCAATTTGCTCAAGGGTTCAAGTAAGGCATAAAAAGAAGACCTTAGCAAACATTTTCCAAGGCAGGTATCGATATTTCTGTATTTAGTTTCTCCTGTCCTTGATGTCCATATCAGTATAAAAAGTTTCTGAGAAAATCCTTAACAGATACTGCCATGAAGATAGGCACTTTGGGTAGAATATCAAACAGCTAGCGGTGTTTATTTTCTCATACAAATCATGCAGCTCTAAACACAAACAAGCAGTATCAATGGTCATGAAACAGGGGCTGCTTGATTTGCATTCAGTTCTGAAATTTCATCTAGTTCCGCATCTAAGGGTTGACACTATTACATTATTGTCAATTGGTACTTCTACAGCAGTTTCTAGGTTCAAGCATCCTAAGTGAAAATGCTCTTGTTTCAGAAAACAAAGTCATGAACATTTTGTTGGATCCTATATCTATTACTTTATTTGGCATGATTCACATTGTCATATCTATAAAGGTGGAATTGTCAACACATAATCCATGTCCATAATCAGTGTTACACCTGAAATGACTACTTCAAAGATCGAAGTTTCCTTACAGAAAAGACGAGACATGTCAAAATCACAGCGAATTATTCCCATCAAAGACTAGGCAATAACCTCAACTAAAAGTAGAATGAAAACCCTCATTAAAAAAGAAGTTAAAATGAAGATAATTGGTGAAATACATTATATATCAATAAAGTCAGCAATTCATATCCAAATTCTTTAACTGTGCACAGTCACGTTAGCATGTATGATTTTGGTCAAATCCTAATACAGCAAGTATAATCTTCCACAGACAGGATGCTTCAGGAACACCAGAACCAGGTCAACAGTGTCAAGTGAGGTTTAGGTTTCAACAGTTCCATCATTATTGAAACAACATAGTTGGCTTGTAAACTACAATTTAGAAGTAATCATCATGGCAGCAAATTCTTTACAAATAAATTTTCTTCTAAAATTATTTATTCTTCTTCTCTCCCAAAATTTGCATGCATGATACAGAGTAGGTAACCTCTCTTAGTCCCTAAATTTGTCAATGTCGCATGCCAGAACTAGTTCAAAACCAGATTGAAGCAGTTTACGCATTCCTAATACAACCTCTGAAGGTCCAAGAATAAAGCGTTTGAAAATGAAATAACTAGTTAGTCTAATAGAAAGCATCAAGTGCAACAATACTAAAAACAAAGAAATAATAGGCAATCAAAATATTAGAGCCAAATGATGGAAGACTTTACCTGAAAAGTCCATGCATTTGGTTTGCTATTCTAGTGTCCACAGCCTTTTTGACCTGAAGGATTCCATTCTCGTCCCTCTCAATCTTTACTTCTTGTGGATAATTCCTTGAAAGTCCCCCCAATAGACCCTTTACTTTTAAATTCTGGCCTTCCAATGTGATTGTCACATTAAATGGAACTTGAACTGGTTGCTTCCCTATCCACGACTCCTTACATTCTATAATCTCTCTCGAGAAACCAACACGAGTTACAGGAACACTAGGTACACAAATTCCGCTTCTTTCGTCCAAAAATACAGATCTCAAATTGCTGATACACCAGAAGAAGAGAAAACTTCAGAATGCTTTTACAAAATATGAACTCATTTTCCCTTCTGTTATGTACGTAACAAACAGATTTCTGAGATACAAGACCGTATCTTACGTACTAGCAATTTATACAAGCATGCAAATAGTTAATATCACCCAATAGCTATGAGCACTACGTTTCTTCTTTTGGCCATTTAAGATACAAAAAGGAAATACCTAGTGGCTACATCATTAATCCAAATCAATAATAACACACTTTCTTATTCTCATACCTCCTCTTTTAATACACATTTATATTCCTAACAGCCTACGAAGCTGAAAATCAGCCAACAAATTTCTCAATCAAGTTACATTTGTACTATTGAATTATATGATTCCATTATGTAGTTCAACAGCAGTATTCCATTGCCATTGAAGACGAACAAGAGCACTCATATAATATGGGAAAGACCACCGATCAACAAAAACCAACCAACAAACTTCAACAGATAACCCCTATTATCCAACAAGTTTCAACACCCAAGATATCATAATCTTTTAGAAAGCACTTAACTTATATTACCAACAATGCAGGTTAGAATGCAATTGCTGCTCTTCATAATCCATAAACCACTACTTTTTATGTCCATATTCGATGCATAACACAAGCCGACTCTTAAATACTTTCGTACTGTGGTCATTTCCCTTCAAATCATTAACATGTTTGCAGATAGCATGCCTAGTTGACTCAAAAACTTGACACTTGACAATGAGACACAAAGTTCAGTCATTACAAAGCTTCCAATTAAGCAAACCCATGTAATAATTTCTAGTTTTAGCCCAACCAAATCATCTATTTCAAGAAATCTTAAATTCTCCTTAAAGAAAACCAGCATTTTGGTTACCAAGAACTACCCATGACACAAAAACGTAATGTGCAAAAAACCCTTTAATAACGTAAGATAGTTGAAAATGATAATAGAGGGTTAGTTTCTTGACCTGGTCTGAAAAGAAAAGTGATTGAAGAAGAAGCCATTGTCAAGAGCTTTCCAGCATCAGTGAGCAACTGTTTCGCTAGTTTTGATAAGAGAGGGAGAAAAGGGCCTCTCCAAAACGACCGTTTATCCAGCTATTCTTCAGAATGGCGAAATTACCATTTCTATGGAGATTGAAATCTTTGCTATCGTTCCTTTTCTTGTCTGGACATTTCTACCCCGATCCTAGTGCTCGGCTCTAACGGCTTATTAGGTAGCATTTGATTGTTATCGTAAACAGATAAAAAAAAGAAGATAATAAAGATAAAAATATATTTAATTAAAATACAAAATTATATTTATGAATAATTTTATAGTGAGTTTTTATAATTTTAAAGTAGAAGGTAGAAAAAGAAAATGTTGAGATATTATTTTTTTTTATTTTTAAAATATATTTATGAAAAACTCTCAATCCTAAAATTGTTCAAAAATATATAACGATTCAAATAATAATTATTATAATTTTTAAAACTAACTTGAAGGTTGATCTAAGATGAGATCCAAGTCGTGAGCCGAAAAGATTAACATCAGAATAAAAATGGTTGTTATTATAATTTTAAAATTTCAATCGAGGGTCGATTTAGGGTAAAGGGGGTCATAGGTTGGGTTGACCATTGACCTTTGTTAACTCTGGTCAATAAAAAGATAAAATTAGTTATTATCATAGATTTAAAATCTGAATCGGGAGTCGACCCGAGACAAGACCTGAGTTATAGATCGGAAGGGACAACATAATAGTTAAAATGATTATTATTATAGTTTTAAAACCCGACTATGAGGTCGACCCGAGTCACGGGTCAAAAAGATCAACCCGGGTTGACCCGAGTTAATATAAAAATAAAAGTGGTATAGTTTTAAAACCTGACTCTTGGGTCGACCCAATGATAGGTCATGAGGGTCAACTCAAGTTAATGTAAGGATAAAAATGATTGTTATCATAATTTTTAAACCCAATTTAGATATCGACTCGAGGCAAGGCTCGAGTCACAGGTTGGGAGGGTCAACTTGGGTTGACCTAAAAAAATTATTTTAATAAAAGAATCAAAACAACTTTGTTTTGACCAATTATTTTTTTTTAAAAAATCAACATGTTTTTGACTTGTATTTTATATCCTGAATCCACTTAGTCATATGTCAACCTAAGTTTTTGATGGGTCAAGTTATATCGATCTTTTCTCTATTTTTTTCCAAACTCGGAATGGTTTAGATCTTAGTTTAACTTGTCAGATTAATCTAGGTTTTACAACTATGATTATTATAATATTATTAATTTCAATATTTAATATAAATTAAATTAAAAAAAATAATATGTAATAATTATTTTTAAATATGTAAGTTTTATAGTAATATATATGAAGGGTAAATTTTACATTTTATGCAAAGCTGGCCAGCATTGCACACCCTCCCTTTGGTGATATATTTTAGACAAGGACAAAAGATATATGTGCTTCTCTTTCACAGGTAGAGTATATTAACGTGAAAACCTGTGGGTGCTTCCTTTTCTCGCCACACACATTTAAAAAAGTGAGCATGCTTTTTCTTTACCGCCTTTTTTTTTAACAAGAGAAACCCATAGTCTTTACATCTGGTTTCAGTCTAAGTTTTTTTTAGAGGAAACTCTTTCTACCCTCATGTCCAAACATCCTCCTAGCATGTTATAACCTGTGTACAGACGAGGTGGGGAGCCTATATCTATAATCAGGATGTTGAATGATTTTCGTGTCTCCTAACTGTCTGGAGCTTCTTCCCCGTGAGCTTAGCAGCCAAAGAAAATATGCAACTTTAATAAAGTTGCAACCTTGAAGTTGATATGCAAGGAATCGCGAGTGAGGCTTGCTATAAATATTGGTTCTTGGAGTCTTGAGTGACTGAAGTTAAATATATGTGGCATGAAGTGTTGTTGGGGCTGACAATGGAAGCTATGGTTTGCACTGGTGTTTAATGATCTGGAGATGGTGCTGGAGGGATGCAATAGGGCAACAGTTATAATTAGTTTTTAATGGCCGTGGTGGCTGTCTCTCTCCTCCTTTCCAGGCTACTTGGGTTAGGATTTTGTGAGGTATATAGGAGAAATGAAGAGGTTCTGGAGCTTGTGAGCTGGTGGAATCTTGATTCTCGATGTTTAAGAAGAAATTATGATCATTAATTATAGCCAAGAAAGAAAGCTTGTCCTGCTCTGTAATTTGCATGGAGAGAACACCAACAGTCTCATATTTCAGACTATTGAGGATGAGTTTTTTACGTGTCACGAGAGCAACTTGGAGGCAAAGAAAGAAGATCTAAATGGTTGAAACTGGATAGGAACATCATGGTCATTAATTTAGGCACCTATGATCTTGATTGATTAAGAGATGAAATTGTAGAAGAGTGCAACTCGAGCACGTTCTTTATGATCCGTGATTGAGATGGGTCATTGTGGTATTTTTTTGGGATATTAGGAGATAAAATAACTTATTCTTGATGGTTGGATCTTGTTGAGGGGGATCATTGCTGCATTTTGGGATAATTTTAGGGTATTTTAGTGAAAGGATGAGGGATAAAATTGGATTAAAATAGGGCAACTTTTAGTCCATGCCCTGCCCTTCTTTTCTGAGGGGATCCATCTTCAATCATCAAAAGGTTTTGATGAAGTTCACTAAACTATCATTTGGCTAATGCTTGCAATGAACTCTTTGCCACTAGCTGATTTAGATATTATCCATTACCCCTTATAGGGTACACAACATTGCTCTCCGGTTACTGAACTTTCAAATGATAATTCATAAGAAGTGTCAATATCATCTCACGAACTTTGCAAAGTCATTCAATGACCTCTTTTGTTTGAAAATTATTTTCATGTTTTGGACTCAAATCACAAATTTCAAGAATCATAGCTATTCAAGTCTAATTGTTGCGAACAAATCATGAAGATGTAATTTTAAAAATGCTTCTTTGATCGTGACCCTAGGACACGCCATTCAACACTAAAATGCAACTTTCATGCATAAGGATAAGAAGGAAATGTCAGCTCAAAACCAAGTTATCAATGGCTAAAATAAACATTTTGAAATTTGAATCTTGTATTTTAAAAGTAAAAATTTATTCGTTGTGAGCTTTGATTTTTTTTTTTTACTTTCCGGTAACTTCCAAGGGGTTTCTCTTTAGGAAAATGATTATTTGATGTTTTATGCTAGCAAGATTGAAATTAATGAAAGTATATGACGATATGACCTTTTGTTTTTTAGTTTCAATACAAGAGGCTCGAGCAAAAGTTCAAGGTTTTGTTTGAGGAAAAAATTATCTCATTTTTTAGCACTCATTTTATCAGTAGGAATAATAATGAGTATCTTATTTGTCATGTAATAAATCTTATGAAAAAATCTTTTGTATTTTGAGAATACCATTTAGTGGTCTAAGTTGCTTGCTTGCTTGATTAAAAAGAAATTTTAACAACACGTAATGCGTGCTATGACTCTTGACAATGAAAGAAAAAGATTCATAGACTTAAAGAGTGTTTAAGATTCTAAAGACTTAGGATCACAATCATTTATTTGACTCTTTGTTTATTTCATTCTTGTTTTCTTTCATCATATTTCTTTGATTTGCCCTTCCTTTGTTGTCACGGTGGGGCATCCTTACCTTGACTTGATCATTTGGATTTCTCGGGCTTTTTTTTTTTTATGGATTTCTCATGACATCTCATTATTCTTTCATTTTTTAATTTCTAATTGCATAAGTATGATTTTAGTCAGAATCAACTCTTGATCTTTGGAACATTCATTTTCCCGTAGTGTGGGGGTGTGATGATAGTCATAATCAACTTATGATATCTGGAATTTTCATTTGCCCCCAGTATAAGTATGATCTTGGTAAGAGTTTTTATGGAGAAGAACTTATTCAGGTTCAAATAGGGACCACAAATGATATATTTTTAGAACGTTAAAAAGGATAAAAAGATGGTCTTTCATCATTTCAAGCGCAAGCGGTTAGAGCTGATAAGTCTTTTTATTGTGCAGTATAATGGTTTGGATTTTGCAAAGAATTGCATTTTTGTGGATTCTTGACTAGGGAATCTACTACATGCAATAATACATTTAGTTAAAACACAACTCAAGAGTCATGGTGAAATCAATTGTGATTTTTGGTTGAATTCTTATTTTATTTGAGGCTCGCAGGTTACATTTGAATTAGAATTGCTTGAATGATTCATTTTCTACCTTTCAAAAAGGGGTTTAAACTCTATTTTGAGAAAAATATCGAATTATTTTATTTGAGGCTTGTAGGTCATCGAATTATTTCTTGATATAGGGCAACCGAAACATCTTTTTTTTTCAAGTTAAAATGAAGAAGAAAACGAATACTAACTAAACAACTCGTCGTTTATGGTTTCTCTTTAAAAAATAAACAACCTGTCGTCTACAATAACTTCTTCAATTTAATCCTTACTCCTTTAAATTTTGCAATAAAACCCTCAATTGAACCTGATTTTTGAGAATTTTTTCAATTTCACCCCTAACCATCTTCAATTGGATTCTTTTCTTTTCGGGCCTTCTACACAATGATCCTTGGTTTTAGGATTCTGCAATTTGATTCTTAATTAACCTTCAAACTTCAAATCTCTTTTAATCTCTTTTAATAATTAGAATAAATATAGAAACAAAGCACATCAAGTTTATAGCGATTTGTTTGTAAAGAATTGAAACCATAATTTATTACAATAATCTTAATATTAATTTTGTGTTCTTAATGATTTAATTATAAAATGTTATTCTTATTTCATTTAAATTAAAAATTATGAAGAATTATACATGTTAACTAGAATTTCTTTTAATTAAATTTATGACACTAACTGAATATAAACATGTAGAAAATATAATTTTAATGTTTTACATTGCTAAAAAATGATTGGATTTAAAATAAAATAATGAATTATTCATCGTCTTAGATTTTTTTTTCATTCATAAAACAATGAAAAATTTATAAGGAAAAATTGTAAAAGAAAACCTCTAAAATGTGTTATCCAAGCCAAATACAAATTTACAAAATTTGAAAACAAGTTTTCGAATTCTCTGAGTAGAGAAATATTATATTTGAACAAGA
>Ga0307517_10012309_pt1 | contig 11757 bp, 9 predicted proteins | sample 23_EM_MG_FD_194515 | JGI IMG/M metagenome (GOLD analysis project Ga0307517, IMG submission 194515) | Populus trichocarpa ectomycorrhiza microbial communities from riparian zone in the Pacific Northwest, United States - 23_EM | ecosystem: Host-associated > Plants > Roots > Unclassified | place... | reverse complement strand
TTTACTCGGTGCCATTACCGGTGTTTTGGTGATGCACCGGTCATTTGGAGATACGGCAATTGATTTGCTGGGTTCTATTGGCATTGTGGACCCCAAACAGGGAGTGCCACTGCTGCTAGCAATTCTATTTTATAGTAACATCTTCACCAGTAAAGACATTAGTTACCAGAATATGTTGGTGAGTTTTTCTTTTCTTACCTTGCTTCACGTCTAATTTTAGTTGATACAAGAGTGTATCCAGCTCTCCCTTTGATGTCTTTCACAGTAAGATTTTTGATTCTTGCAGCCAAAACTTCTGGCATTACTTCCATCACTTGCTTCACATTCTGTGATGATTCCCCTCATAATTCAGACAATCTTGCCGATGCTTCAGAAAGATGGAAAACCGTATGTTCTCTACAACTCATGATGTTTGTCTTTTCTCTTATCCTTCCTTTTTTAGTGCATTTTTTGTTTATGAAGAATTTCATTGAGCTGTCCTAGTGATATTGTGTATTGTGGTGATCATAGCTATGCCATGAAGGGATGGGAGATATATGCTACGGACAATTATAACATTTTTTCTCAGGTGGAACAGGATAGTGAGAAAGGGTAGAAACAATAGCCATGTCCATAGTTGTCCTCGTATATATAGGACATGCCAGCTTGAATTGTCATTTTAGTGTGGTTCACATTAGCCCATTGATTTGGTATTAATATGTTCTAACGGTTCTAATAGGCTTGTTTTCCTTTCCGAAACATGTATTGCTTCTCTTATGGTTGACTGATTTTGCAAATAATGTGACCATGGACACTTGTGATGAGCAACCCACCATCATAGGATGACCTGATAATTAAACTGACTTTATAATTAAAATTTTCACCAAGTGCCTAAATTGGATAACACATACAATAAGTTCGGTATAATTGCATGCTCCAAATTTTCTACACCTATACAAGGCAGTGGGTATGAGAAAAACCTGATGAGTTTTCCCAGATAACTAACCATTTGGTACCTGATGGCTTGCCTGACCAATTGTGGGGTTCTATTTTTTTGCTCAGTTGGCTCTTTTGGCTGTTTGAAGAGTCGTAATAGGATCTATTACGTCGGGACTTTGCGTAGCAAGTGGTTTCTTTTATTGCCTGTCTAATAATTTTATTTCGGTACTTTTAAATACCAGTGGTCTTGAACTACTTTCATTCCTCTGAATTGCACTTGATGCATGCTAAATTCCAACCTATGCTATATGCCTAAATCTGGTAGTTGAGTCAGTGTCTGACTCTATTGAAATTCGTTTGTCTTACTAGTGTTTATTTGGCTCAATCATCCAATTCTAACTGTCCTAGACACCATTTGTTGTGCTCATTCAGTGGGTAATAGTGAGTAATCATGTCTCTAGACAGCTTAACAGATTTCATGGGCACTCAGCATGAATGGGTGTATGAATAGTGAAGTTGCTGTCATTGATATGATGAGAACCACAATAGAATGCTTAAACACATATTTAATCTTCCAACTTTCCATTTGGGGATGTTTCATTCTTATACTTTTATAATGGGCTGCAAGTGTCCAAACTCATTTTGTTCCCCTAGTGTTGTTACTGAGCCAAAACTCTGTCACTAGAAATGTTGATCTGTCAACATTAATTATTAGTTAATAAGCTGTTCAGTTTGGCTGACCGAATTACCAGGTGCATGAAGTTGACAGAGACCACATGGCAAACTTGTGATCCCTCTTTAAAAGTAAAAAAAAGGACAAAGTGTTGATAAGCATTCCAGCTCAACAAATGGACAAAAATGTTCTCTAAGCCCATTTGAATGCTCTATCCAAATCATGCAAAGCAGAAAATAGTTTGATTCTATCTTCCTCAAATTTCCAACCCCACCTGTTTACAATAAAAGCCTTTCATGGTAGAATCCTAGACCAACAACAAAAATAAAACAACCCACATCCTCAAAGAAGCAACTGAAATTGTATGTGAAATTATCAGCAATTCAAGCAAAGAACTTAAGCTATCCACATTGTGGCTGCTAAAGATGAAGTATCAGAGGAAAATTAAAATCCTTATTTTTTTTAACAGAATATCAAATCTAATATAGTAACAGAACTAAGAGAAACAAAATTTCGAAGATTTTACCAAAAGAGAGAAGGAAAAAACAAAAATAAAAAACTATATCCTAAACATGTATTATGGGTTTTGATGTTCAAGAACTGAATGGGCCCGAGCTTGATTTATGCTTCACAACTGCAAATTGAGGTGTTTGCTGAGTTAGAGGCAAGCAGTGTTGGTGAACTCATTGGTGTAGTCATTGGTGCTGGCATGGTTGATGTATTTTTTTTAGGCTTTGGTGGTTTGGGCGTAGTAGATTCCCGGGAAAGCTGTTGATTTTCCAAGAAAGTTGGAATTTGAACAGATATATGAAAGACATTATAGTCAAGATGCCATCTGTATGCGACTCTAACTGAAACTTGTTGGTTATGGTCAATAGTTAGTCTTCAACTTTCTTGGTTTATAGTTGGACTCTGGTGAATGGCATCCACCAAGAAAAATTCAGGGACCTAATAAATGCAAAAGAAGCATAAGATTGAAACTGCCAATTCTAATAGTTCATGGATGAAATATGCAATTAAACCTTTAAAGTCTTATCATTTACTGGTGACCTCTAAAACTTTTTTAACTTGTTACATAATCTTAGCTGTCCTTTCTTCATATCTGTATTTTTTTAACTACAACCTATGTGTCATATTCAGTGTGTTGTATGCCACCGGCGCTCGTTTGCTTTGTCAGACCTGGGCAATCAATGACCGTGCCTTTGGGAGTTTGCAAGTAAGATTCTTCTGCTTCCACTCTGCTGAATTGCAAATAACCATTCATTTTAATTGTTTAGGAAAGCAGAAACAAACATACAACAAAAATTTGAAATAATCAATGAAGTTGAGATGTGCAGAACTGTTTGATAGAAGAAAGTTTGAAAAATTCTTTTTTGATCCCAGTAAAGATTGTTTAATATGTGTTCTTGTAATGCAATTAGATGCAAATTCTGTTCCATTTGGAGGCTTGTGTGCAAAGAATGGTGAGGATGAAGTGGGACTAGCATGTTGCTCAAAAAGAGAAGATAATTTCTATTTATTTGTGTCAAAATTAATATAGCCATTCGGCCTCATTATCTAGGACCTGAGAAAGGATTCTGGAAGGAGGGGAGGGAAGAAAGGAGAGAGAGGGAGGAAGAAAAAGGGGGAGATGAATCTTTGAAGAATGGCAGTAGGCAGAGAACAATTCTAATTTTATTATCAATTCAACAAGAAACCCTAAACCAAGAAAGATATGCTTTTTGTAAAGAATTAAACCGTGGAACCATAAAAGAAAACGGGAATTGGAATAAAATTTCTAACCAAAAAAGTTATAGTTAATATTAGTTATTATAATAACATAAAACAAGTAGATTCACTAAATGAGAAACATTTGAATTAAAATAAAATCCCTAATTTTCCCAAGATTAGTGATTTTGGGTAAAAACTCAAACTGCAACACCATTCTCCCTTTGTTAGAAAAAACTGAACCTTGTGTTTCAAAGTGTTGTAGTAGTAAGAATCTGCATTTTCTATGCTTTCTCCATAACTTGAAGTTGCACTCCTGGCCTTGATACATGCATTTTTACATGCCTTCAACTTCACCATTCAAGGTTTTTTTTTTCTTTTTTGGAATGATGAATTAATTTCTTGAACATCCTGTCTACTTGAATAATGAAGTAAAGTTTTTAAACATGTTGTCCACATTCTGCCTGTAAAAAATCTACTACTGGAACTTTTCGTTATTCTGCAATTCTTAGTTTCTTAGTTGCTGCTATTTCTTATCATGGAATGATGGAACTAGTGTTTCTTCTACTGCTTTTGTTTTGAGCTTGTTAACACAAACTTGAAGTATAGTGATTGCCTGGTCTAAAGATTCTTGGATGTTGTTAAGTGTAGTTACAGACTTCAGGAGACATTTTTTGATCTAAAGCTTCATAGAGCTCCTTCTCACATTTTCTTGGATTTTATCCGCTCCTTTTGTCCTGAAGGTATAGAAGGGTGGATGACTGTTTAGAATGTTCATGATTGATGAAACTCACAGTCACTAAAACTGAATGGCCATTGTACAACAATTATTGTGAATATTGCTGCCATAAAGAAAAGATTTTGGCTGAAATGGCACTTCAGCCTTTGTCAATACTGAAGATGAATAAAGGCTATTCAAACAGGAAATATAACAAAATAAAATTTATAACTAATACTAAATGTAATGATAAGCTCAAATGTCTAGACTCCCTAAAGAAGTACCAAGTACGAACTAAAATATCTAATTTTCTATGGTAAATTAACAGAAGTCATTCATCCATGCTAAACAGATTTTCCTGTCCATGAGTTTGTTTCATTCTCAAATTCTATTGCTATATTACTATGCTGTGATACTAACATGCTAGTTGACTTTTAGGCAATATTGCTTCCGAAGGGGCTCACTGAATTCAAGCATGAGAGAAACATCTTAATAAGTTTGGCTGCCTCCATTCGGGACATTTGCAGAAAGAACCCTGATAGGGGGGTGGATCTTATCTTATCTGTTTCGGTATGTGTGAAGCCATTGCTGCTCTATTTTCTAATGTCCTGAGTTTACACAATTTAATAGGGTCTCATTGCTCTGAACTAACAGGCTTGCATTGAGAGCCAAGATCATATTATTAAAGCTCTTGGATTTCAGAGCCTTGCACATCTATGTGAAGCTGATGTAATTGGTAATCCTCCTCCTGCTTTAAAACCCAATCCTTTTCCTTTTCCAATTTATATCTTAAACATTTCTAGGTTTGAAAATGTTGCTTTTGCCTCTTCCGTTATGTCTGAAAAATTGCATCATATTTCTTGAGAACATTCTGTATGCTTTTTATCCAAATTTGTCTTGCAAGTTCAAGTATGTAATGGCGTACTCATTTTGATTTCTAGTTATCTGATGGTCAAGACCATCATAAATGATGACATGTAATTGCTAGAATTTAATGTCAAGGTTTTAGAAGCTTTGGCCAGAATGGAGGTGCCTTATGCTTGCTTAGTGAGCCTGCAGCTCCTCTGCAGAAAGTTTAGGAACGACCCCTGAGATTCTTTATCTCCAAGTTTTAACTCTTAATAAGATGGATTTTTATCCACCCTTCTTTTTGTTTCCCACCTCTTCTATTTTTTACTGGACAGATATTGTCAATTTCATTTATTATGATTATCAATTAATGCTGTAGATTTTTGTATTAGTATCCTTACCTTGACTGCAGTGGTAGTTATTATTTCAGAACATATTTGAGCATTTCTATAAAGTCATAGTTTGAATGATATGGTGTTTTTGGAAAAATGCTAACTCCATGCTTGTATGCGGCCTGAAAATTTGAATGCTAAGTTTAACCACAAATACTTCAATTATTGTCAGCAGGATAATGTGTGTTTTCTTACCCATATATTTCAATTGTATGTCTTCCAGCGATTATGTTCATGATAAGTTAAAATTGCACTAATTATCATTATGTTATGTTCTGAACTACAGTTGAATAAATTTTCTTTTTAGATTTTTATACTGCCTGGGATGTCATTGGTAAGCATGCGGTAGACTACACCACAGACCCGGCTCTTGCACAAAGGTAAGCACGTGCTGGTTTTGATTGCTATTTAAATTTGTGCCTCCATTTGGCAATCCTGATTATATAACCAATATAGATCATACCAAAAGAAAGGTGAGGCTAGGTAACTTTAGATTGCTAAAGGATTGCCTACCTTTAGCTGTCCAGGCATCGTATCCTTTCGTAAAAGGGGGACATTTTACCCTGGTCAGGAGGCAGTATTACCCAGTGGTTAAATAAGAACCTTTCTCAACATTTTTCTTCCTGTTTGGAAAATTGCACCGTAAAACATTCCCCATTTGTTCTCCTTGTTTTAATTTATATTGCTCCTTTTTTTCTCATTAACTTTAGGGCAACAGTAATCCGTTTTGTTGATTTACCTTGAGGACAACATTCTTAGTTGCGCCTGATATTTCTGTCAAATCTTTGTACCTAATCCATTTAGCCGTAACTTTTTCATCCTTTCTTTCAATTGGTATATTAATATATACCAAATGACTTCTTGCCATTGACAGCATATGCCTCCTTCTGAGATGGGGTGCAATGGATGCTGAAGCATATTCAGAAGCTTCAAGGAATGTCTTGCAAATTTTATGGGGTATTGGAACTGCTGTACATGTCAGTCATGCACTTGAGTGGACAAGGGCAAGGATCTTTGCCTTTGAGGCCCTGAGCCAATACGAGGTAAATTGTGTGAGATGCTTATTATTGAAAGTTATATAAAATCATTGGAAAATTTTATTGTTTTCAAAATCTTCTGTCTTGATAATTTTACTTTGACAAAATGTACTATCGTTAGTCCCGGTACTCATCTATTTTGCTGCTAACCATGTTTGGTTTCTTGCATCCTCACATCATATGCTCCAGTTAAAACAGATTCTCTGAATGACTTTATGCTTTACTAGGTTACACATATACAAATAGGAATTCCAGATTTTAAGACAGTGAACACGGATTTGCTTTTACGTGAGACGAATCTTGATGTGCTCACGGCTATGGAAGGATTTCAAGTCAAGATCATAACTCATGAACATGTGTAAAGAACACATCCACTTTTCTCCTTCACTTGCTGAAAACCATAAGATATTGAAGCTTGATACTTTGGTTATATTTGCTCCAGGAATCGTCGAAGGTTGGTGAAGGAGAAAAAAATTGCTGGAAGTAAGATTGAGAAGTTGCTAAATGTATTTCCACAGGTTCTCGTCTCAGGTATTATATGCAATTGGGTTCTGATGTAGATCATGCTGCTTTCCATGTGAGTTTTGGTTTATTGTCTTTAATCCTCAACCCCCTGTCCAAAGCATTTTATGGTATCATGACAACTCAAGTGATTGCGAGAAGTTTATTGTCTGCCCTTGTTACAGGTCCCGATGCAGAATAAGTGGGAAAAAGAGTTGAAAGATATTGAGTGGACTTTGGAAATGAAAAAGAAAAGGAAAATGAGATGAGAGGAATAATACAATGTAAAACCTCTAGTAGAGAAGCAATATATGAGGTGAATAATACAGTAAAATATAGAAAAATGAAGTATTAGATTCATCATAGATGGATAATAGTGTTTGACAAATACAGGAATCTAGCAGACAAGGGTGGGAAAAGGAAAAAGAAAGTAAAATATAGAAAAATGATGTATTAGATTCATCATAGATGGATAATATTGTTTGACAAATACAGGCATCTCGCTGACAAGGGTGGTTGCCCTTTCTTAAAGGTGACCACTGCAAACTTTCTTGATGCGGTACAATATGAAGGGTGTTTTCTTAGTCACTTTAAACTTTCACTAATGGTGTAATTTTGTCATATCTGAGAAGGTTCTAGTTATAAGGTTTGAAATGTCTTTTTTTTTTGCTATTATCTGGATTGTTATGTAGTTTTATTCATTAAGGTTTTATTTTTTATTTGGTTATGACTCTTTAGGACTGACTTCGTGTTACATTTGTTGTAAACTTTGAGAGGGCCATTTGGTGAATGAAAAGGAGTCTTGAAAAGTCTTTTTGTGTTTGTTTGTTTGGATTTCAAGAGCTCTAGTTTCTTGTCCATCTAAGATGGTTTAGCCTATTGAATGCTAGGTTATCTACTTCACCTTTTCATTTTACGTCGAGTTGTCTTGGAGTCTGTTCATTTCTTATGTGTGACCTGTACAGTAAATCAAATGAGCAATACATTTGCAGGGATAAAAGGTAGTGCTGGGCAATTACCTGGGGCAGCTCTGTTATGCCTTTCCTTTACCCCTAAAGATGTGAACAGCCAATGCTTGTCAAGAGTAAGAAATCATATGTTGAGTTCTTTTCTTGAGAATTTACTATGATATTTAAATCTATGTTACTTTCTCTCCCAGGTATCTGTAGATTTCCATGCTGGATATGAGAGTGCACTGGTGGAAATAGCTGCTTCTCTTCAATTATCAAGAAATATTTTCACTGCCCTTCTTTCATTGCAATCTTGGAAGTCCTTCATGCGGCGTTGGATAAGGGCAAATATTTCATCCCTTGATGCTAAAGCACCATCTGTTTCATTAGATAAAACTTCTAAAGCTGCTACCGATATCCTGAAGGTTCACCTTTTCCTCTTCTAGCATTTGTACCATAATATTTTATCTGCAGCAATTTTAAACAGATTCATGCCATGTGTAATGCTCTTCTACTGCATTATTTTCTTGCAGCGTGTGATGCGACTTGCTGAAGAGTCTATCCCAAGTTCTGCTGAAAATATTGCTCTGGCTATTGGTGCACTCTGTGTGGTAAGAGATTGCTCTATAAATCTCATTCCAGATTTCACAATCTAACTACTTACTGATGTCTTTACTTTGTTCGGTGCTTGGGATCATTGTACCAATCATAAGATCAATTTTATATGCATATCCATGATATTTATGAGATGGAATGTAGAGACTGTGGATTCAAATTTCAGCCCAGGCTGGCATTAATGTGGGAAACAGACAGTGATATTGAAAAAAAAGGAAAATGAAAATGAAAATGCCATCCAGGGCATCTGAACTGCAAATTTCCCTTCACCAAGTTATGAGGCTGGGTGAAAGTTTGGTGGTCAGTTAATTGGTTTCAGGTCCTGGCACAATCCTGCTATTTCATCTTATTCTATTAAAGGCCTCTTAACCAGTCATTCTGATTTTTGAGTAATGGTTTGGTTTTTTATTAAATAGAAATGCACTACCATTCACATTTAAACTTCTTGATTCACATGCTTTGTCAGTTAAATGGTTGGTTTTGCTGGCTACTGTCAGGTGTTGGCTCCATCTACCCATACTGTCAAATCAACTGCTTCAAAGTTTCTGCTAAACTGGTTGTTCCAGAATGAGCATGATCATCGCCAATGGTCAGCCGCAATATCTCTTGGATTGGTTTCAAGTTGTCTTCATGTAACTGATCACAAACAGAAATTTGAGAATATCACTGGACTTATAAAGGTATGAAGATCTGTGGTTTGGAACTGTGAACATTTTATTCCAGTCCATTTTGAAAAAGCTTTCAAAATGAGTGTATTTGTACATGTAGGGTTTTTTTTGGTGTCACCAACAGGGGGATTAATGAAGTATACTTCAGAAAATTATTATGAAAGGGATCAACTTAGATTCTTTTGCAAAGGATTATACAAGTTATATGGCATTTGTTATAAGACAGTGCATGCTTTCAGGTTTTGCATGGCAGCAAAAGCATCCTCGTCAAAGGAGCTTGTGGGCTTGGCTTGGGCTTTGCATGCCAAGACCTTCTTACCAGGTTTGAAGCTGCTGATAATGTTGATTTGGATAAAGAAAAGTACAAGGCACAGGAGGTTGACTTATTAGGGAAGATTCTTAGGACATTACTTCTGATGACAAGCCAGCTCAGTAATGCTTCATATGATATTCTAGAAAGTCTTCCTCCATTTTTCAGCATGGGTGCTAATGATATGGAAATCAATTTGACATCTGACCAGTTGCTTGAGAAGTGTGATGACTTGGAGGAAGATCCTTGGGGTGTTGCTGGTCTTGTCCTTGGCTTGGGGATCTCTTTCAGTGCAATATATAGAGCTGGGGCACATGATGCTATGCTGAAGATAAAGGACTTGATTATATCATGGATCCCACATGTAAACTCTCTAGTAACGAACTCATCTTTTTCCAGTGAAGGAAGGGAGAAAGCTTTATCAGTAGGATCCTGTCTTGCACTTCCCAGTGTTGTGGCATTCTGCCGGAGAGTGGAAATGATCAATGATAATGAGCTGGATCAACTATTAAAGGGCTATCATGAGCTCATATCTGAGTTATTATCTGTTAAAAAATCTGGTACTTTCCATCAGAGCTTGATGTTGGCATCATGCATTGGTGCCGGAAGTCTTATTGCTTGCATTTTGAATGAAGGTGTGCACCCTCTTGAAGCTGAATTTGTAAAAGGTTTACTGGAGATGTTTAGAAAATGCTACTGTAGTTCTTTCCCTCCTATCATCCATTTGGGTGGGATGCTTGGAGTTGTTAATGCAATGGGAGCTGGTGCAGGGATTTTGGTTCATGCCCATCACTTCTCAGCCTCAATCAAGACTGCTTGTGAACAAAAGGTTCTTTCTTATATTCTGTGTTTTTGTTAGAGTTACCCTCACAAAAATAGGGGTTTATGTTTTGAACACCATTCTTTGTTTTGGTTAACAGGAATCTTCTCATATTTTGGGCCCTTTACTTTCAAGCCCTTTTTGTGAGCCACATTTGACAACATTGGTGCAAGAGATATTTCTCATTGCGCAAAATTCTGATGATCTTAAAATGCAACAAAATGCAGCTTGGGCCGTTTCATTCCTTCGAAATGGTTTGTGGTCAAAGGAACTTCTAAATGCTGAAAGCAATGATCAGACTGATGTTGTTGATAGCAAAACAATTTCTCACAATTTTCCTGAGGACAATTTAGTTATGAAGCTGACTATATGGTTAATGCATCTAAATAACTCCGGGGTAGGTTCTGTCTAAACGTTCCAGGTTACATGTTTATTGTAGTAATTTTATTCCTTTGTGGCTATCTGTATCTAATATGAGCTGTGATTTGTTTCATCTTCTCTCTCGCTAAACATGAATGTATGTATAGCTCTTTTAGTGAGAATGCATGCCTGAGATAAACATGGGGTTTATGCTGTTTGTGTGTGTGAACACATCATGTTTATGTCAAAGAACTATCTCAACCCAATAGCTTAAGCTATTAAATGAGGTTTCAAGATATGATTTATATAATTCTTTAACACACCCCCTCAAGTGAAAGCCTTTTGAGCTTGAAACTTGCACAGGCCTACGCTAACTTGTGGTTAATTTTTATCAAATAAAATGATGAGGTGAAATTCGAACTTATGATCGCTTAGTCAGCAAGACTCTGATACCATTTCAAAGAACCATTTCAGTTTAATAGTTTAAGCTATTAAGTGAGGTTTCAAGATATGATTTATATAATTCTCTAATAGTTTATACCTTAAGGTGTGTCTATAAGCATGTTTCTTGTCGTGTCTCTTTGTTGGTGATGAATGCTAAAACCAATTCTTAGATTATATGTGTTTGCTCGTGTGCACATATGTATTTATGTATGTGTGTAAGTAAATATCTTATTCACATTTTATTAAATTGGAATGCACTTAACTAGTTGACCTTGCTATGTGGACGGATAAAGGTAAATGAAGGAGAGGGAAGTTTTCCACAGTGGCCCATGTTTTCTTGGTGGATGCACTAGTGTGTTGTGCTGGTATGCAAGCTATGATGGAGGATCCCCTAAGGATTTTTTGTTGTTTTATATTTGGAAGAAAATGCATTAATATTAGTTGGATATTAGGTATTTGTTTTCATATAGTTACTTCAAAGGATGTTAGGATTTCTTTGGTGTCCTTGTATAAAGAATACAATATTGTCTGGACACCGCTTTGGATGTTATTTAAATTAAAGCCTCCCAGCTCGCTATTTCTTGATTCCCCCCCTCATCTCTCCTCTCTCTATTTCTCTATCCTTGTTTAGCTTTAGGCTAGAGTGCAATCATTAGAAGGCAATGAATGTTTTCTAGTATATTTTCAGAAAGAACTATGAACTATCACGCATGCTTCTGCTTCTCCCTGTTTATGCTGAAAGATTGTAGAATAATTGAAGTTTTGGCATAAGAAGTAGATGGACTCTAGTTCTTT
>Ga0307517_10012308_pt1 | contig 11758 bp, 6 predicted proteins | sample 23_EM_MG_FD_194515 | JGI IMG/M metagenome (GOLD analysis project Ga0307517, IMG submission 194515) | Populus trichocarpa ectomycorrhiza microbial communities from riparian zone in the Pacific Northwest, United States - 23_EM | ecosystem: Host-associated > Plants > Roots > Unclassified | place... | reverse complement strand
AATTTTTTATGGTTATAAGTAGTGGTTGCGGCGGTTGAAAGGGTTAAGCTAGGGGTTGTTACTAGTGCATCTGTTGGTGTAGGCTTGTCTTCAGCATAGTGGTTGTTCATTGGTGGGAGATTAGTTGATGTATATGTTTTGCATTGTTGGACAGTGAGTTTGGTGGCTGGTGGCTGGTGGTTGTGGGGGAAGATGAATAGTATGGGGGTGTGTTTGACTAAGGTGTAAAATTATTATTTTTTAGATTTTGATTGTAAACAAAAAGGCTAAATAAATTTACATTTTTATTTTTAGATCATTATTGATGGGGACCTCACAAATTCTAGATTTGTTTTAGGAACTGGCTTATGAATTATTTAATTGTAAGAACAATTAAAAGCCATGTTATGGTACCAAACCTGACATGGGACAAATAAAGATTTATGATAAATAAAAGAAGAAGAAATGATTAGAATTAGAAGGAATGGGTTAAAGAATAGAAAGAAATGAGTTGAAGAAAAAAGGAATAATAGGGGTCGAAAAGTTGAAATTCTGTAACTTTTTTATCAATTCATCATAATCTTAACATATTGTCAAAAATTACAAATAAATAGTAAAATCATAATCATAATCACATTTAGGATTAAAACCCACTAAATTATAAAATTTCAATAAAAGAACATAAATTAAAGTCTAATAATAAAACTAAATAAAATTCAATAACTTGGACTTGGATATACTCAATCTCTCAACCAAAAAGTAATGAGTTGGGTTATCTTTATTGTCTCTGTCTATACACAAGCATGATTTATGACACATATCCTATGTCCCAACATATATGATTTGCGTTTCTCATATTCTTCTTCCATGTATTTAATAATTTCTCTTGCTCAACCAAATTGTTAGTTCTTTTCTTCTTAATATGTATTTGCATGTGTTGTGGACACTACAGTCTACTGTAAATATTGAAACTATCTATGAAGAATTGTTAAATTCTCTATCATAAAAATGCAAATCCTTGTTTGAATATCTTGAAAACGTTTTTGGGACCCCTTCTAAAAAAAAAGAGAGGCTAAATATGGAAATTAGTTAGCTTGCAAAGTAAGTTCATTAATTTTCACTAATATATGAATGTAACTAAATGCTTCTTATGTCCTATTGGAAATATTTATTGGATTTTTTTTAATGCCTTACCTTTAGTTTGTTAAAAATTATGTTATACAAAGGTTTGTATTATACTTGCAAAAGCATGGTGTTTGTTCAGAAAGACAATTTTCTTCAATAAAGCTTAAAGTCTTAGGATATTGCTTAGATGTATATGTTCTACAAAGGTTTTTGGAACTTTGTGAACAACAACTAAATATTTCAGGTGACTTGGTTCTTACATACTCTTATCTTTGCTAAGTGTTTCATATGTTAATTACTTATTATTAATCCAGAAGAAGGCATCTTTAAGAGGCAATTCTTCTCAATCTTGATCTAGGGAACTAGGTTTCTTACCTTAAAGTTAACAATTATGCATAAAAATATAGTCTATGCATATTTTCATGTTGTATAATCACTTTGTTTTTTGTTCCCCCATGATTATCTCTAATGTTCATCAAATAGATGAGACAGAAAAAGATGTCACAAACAAAGAGTACATTAAGAAGAGAAATAAATATTGTTTATGTTAAATTTCATGAAAAACATAAACGCAGCGAAAACGGTAAATTTAAATATTTTTCAAGAGTCTCAAGATCTTGTTAAATAGATTTAGAGTTGTTTAGGGTTTATACAAAAATTATTTGAAGATTAGATTTTCTTTTTGGCTTTGAATAATTGCTTTAATGTTGGTTTATCGCAAACCACAAGTCGTCCAAGTATTCGGCCTCTAACGGTAATCCACATAAACCACTTGTGGGAAATATCTTAAACCCTTTTAGGAAAGAAAGATTGCTATGTTTTTAAGTGTTAACTCTTTTCTTTTGTGTTTTTAGGTATTTAGTATTGTACTATGCATTACTCTAAAAATAAAAGACATAGCATTTTTTTTATAGGAAAATCTGAAAATCCTATAAATAGCAAAATATCAATTTTCCCCTTAAGTAATATCATATATATTATTTCAAGATAATTTTAGAAATTTATTCAATCAAATCTCTACATGATTTTTTTAGATCTAGAATTGTAATTCTCTATATAAATTGCATTTTAGTTCTTAATTTCTAAACTTATTTATAATCAAGTACACTCGATTAATTATCTCATTTTAATTTTTGACCAATGGTTCTTATGTGTGTGACCCACTAGGTTTCCTAATAAGTTGGCCAAAATATAAATCACAATCATAAATAAATTAAATAGATTAATTTATTATAAATTTAACAATTGATTGATTTATATTTAAAGATCAATTTTAATGTCTAACAACCTGTTATGATCTCTTAAATATTAGAAAAGTCATAAGTGGTTTGACCTAACCTTTCACTAAGCAGTTTCTCAATGTAATTATTATCCCTTCATCAATAATATTTTGATTCTGATTTAGACAATATAGCATGAAGTGTGTCTACTCTGTCAAATCATATTTATTCTCAACATCATAGTCATTGATATTTTAAATAAGATTTGAAACTCTTTTCAAATCTCATTTCACCTTGTGCAAAGACTTGCAATTAATACTATTTGAGAACAAATATAACATTTTTCTTAATTCATCTAGGGTGATGAATTCTCTCTTGATTACTCAAATACTTTCATATAATTATATGTTTGTCAAAACACTCCCTTAACTAAAAATCAAAGACACAAAAATTATCTTAAGATTGTGTTTGGCAAACACGCCTTAAGAACACAAAAAACGTTTTTTTCTTTGGTAAAAACTTGATTAACCAAACATGTCTTTATGGTTGGAATGGGCTCAACCTAGTCATATGGGCTGGGCCTCCTGGCCCGAAACCCAAGCCTAGACACAGAAATCAAAAGGGGCTTAGCCCAGCCATATGGGTTGGGCTTCCTAACCCAAAGCCCAAACCCATAAACATAACCCATAACAAAAACAGTACCAACAAAGATAAAACAAACATTTTTGCTTGAACTAACAAAGAACAATGAAGAACATCATTGAAGAATCCAGAATAATGGGTTCTAAACCAGACCATATATGATAAATCCAAAGGTATAGAGAGGTTCGAAAGCATGCAAGGATAAAAAAATTTGGCATCTATTCATTTTGATTATCATTGAATTGTTACGATTTGGTCAGAGAAAGTTTCAGTTTAAAAATCAAAACTCTAAAATTAAAACCTTAAAATACATGTTATTAATGCAAAAGAAACCTAGATTGCTAGCTAAAAAGGTCATGCGGAGTGGCTAGTGCAAAGAAATGGACCAAACTGGTTCAAATCATGTAGTCAAGGCAATGTTCTACCTAAGAACATTGCCCTGAAAAAATACAGAAACCCTAAAAAAACCTAGAAATGATCTCAACCCAGAAACAACACTAAAACTTAGGAGAAACAACCTAAACCTAGCAACCAAGGCCCAAACATGTTCCTATAATTGCCTTAAACCGTCCACAAAAAAAAAAAACAGAGATTAAAAGGAAAATAGTAAACACAACCTAGGCTACCAAAACATCTATTTCTATGCATAAGCACAATTACATTGATCATCTTTCACATTTTTAACCCGGGGCTGATGATGTGCATCATGGGGATTATAATCCATCTCGTAAAGTTGAACCTAATCTACAAGAAGATTCAGATGGCCCAATAACAAGAGCGAGAGCGAAACAACTGCAAAGGGCCTTGACGAGTCAAATTGGAATGATTGAAGCTGCTTCGGAGTTAAAAGCTAGCAATTTGTTCGGAATTGATTCAAAGGTTCTTATTTGCCTACAATTAAAACTTGAACATGGGAAAAGCCCTTAATGGTTCTTTTAATGTTGGGCTACTTGAGTTTGGATTGATAATAAGAGATTGATGTTGTTTACGGTCAGAATAGTAGATGAATTTGAACCCGATTTTAAAGTCATCCATTGTATTTTAAGACAAGACTAATCTAGGTAGATTTCAAGTTCAGAACGTGATCTTTCTAGATTGTCCAACCATGATTGCATTGGACTTTTATGCAAGAAGTTATAGCCGTTTTAAATTTGATCTGTTTATGTTTCAATTAAGGTCAGAAAACGTGTGTTAGTTAAATTTATCTAGTTACTTTGTCAAAGTCTAATTTTTGAGCTTGACTTCTGTGATGTTGAATTTTCCTAACTATGGAGGGATGTTCCAATTATAAATATAGTATAGAATATGTAATAAACACTTTTTGCCAAGATTTGAAACTTAATTCAGAGAATTAAGAATTGTTCTTCCAAATTGATTTTTGTGAAGAACCCTACCTGACTTATCACCCTTCAATCATAAAGAATGTGGCGTCGAAATTCTAGATTGATCTTTATGGCGTCCAGATCGACTTATCAAAGTATCAATCTAGTCTATCCTTCATTTTATTTACCTTAAAATCACTATAATCCAGCCTAAACACCAAAAGAAAGACAACCAACCATACTCATCCTTCATTTATTTTTCATCAGATTCATTGTTGCTGATTTTCGAATCATTCACGACACATCACATAAACAATATGCATTTGGCTTAGGCAACCTTGTCAAAACACTAACAATAGTCTAAGAATAACATAAACAAGATAGCAATCAAGCTTCAAAACATGTTACCATAAAGACTTCAATGACTATCTTGAACATCAAAACTTGTTAAGAATGTATCTCAACCTAACATTTATCACCTAAAAGCAATCTTAAGCATTCAACTAAACTTTGGACAACACTTAAACATACACACATACATACATACATATATGTATACACACACACACACACACACACACTAAAACATGCCCTGATTAAACATTAAAAAAAACAAATAAACAAACACCTATTGCATTTAAAATAACTAAAGGCTTTAAAAGAAAGCATAATAAACACTTAATGCAAAAGATAACAATGAAAACATAATGGAAAAGGAGGGGTGTGATCATTAAGATACACCCCCTCATCAAAGTTGAAAGCTTACCTTATCTAAAGATGTTGCCTCCTTGGTATCTTTCCTTGAGTTATGATGGTGTGTGGCAGTGTAGTTGTGTGTCTAAGAATGGGTAGAGAGCTTGGTAACAATGGTGAGGATGAGTGGTTCAAAGAGTAATCTATGTTTTTACTCTTTTTTCTCTTGTCCTCCCTCTTCTTCCTCTTTCTTTATGGCCTTTTGCATGAGTTTTTAAAAGGGCTATTGGGATCCCTTTTGGGGATATCAGTTGAACTATTCTCTCATTTTGATGTAGAAGAATCAATCCAAACCATCCATTAAGATCAGGGGTCAGGCTTTGCTGTGTTTCAGAGCCGATAAAAGTGGGTACACTAGCAAGCCTAGCTGGTTAGGGCGTGGGTGGCTTCTTGTAGCAGCACCTTCAGGATTGCAAAAGAGCTTTTATTTTGTCTAGGTAGGAGTACAACATGCAGGATATAGGGGTGCATTTATTGTCTTGTTCAGGGAAGAGATTAGGGTGATTTTGAACTTGGAAGATAGCAACAGAATAAGTCTTCTCGAATCTTTTAGGAAGGTATAAGATCTGCAGTAGCCAGGCAACAAGTCATCTGACCCCGAAGTTTAATGTCTTTTCTATTTTAGTTCTTGATTTCTGATTTATGCAAATTGATCTCCAATTGACTATTTAACTTTTAATTTTTTTTAATTTCATCCATGATTTCACCCAATTGAGTTTTGAAAAAAATTAAATATAGTTCTCTAAAATTTCAATCTTCTTAATTAAACCCAAATTAAGTTTTTAAACTTATTGTTCACCAATTAAATCTCTAATAAAATTGATTCGACCCATTAAAAATCTAATTAAGTTCTTACACTTAATTAATTCTTTTAATTTATGAGTGAATCTTATTTTAATTTATGCTGAAATGTGTACCTTAACCATATTTTTAATCAAATTTTTCAACGATAAGAGGATTTAAGTTCTCTTGATATCGAGGCAGATTTGGTGTTGATTGTGCGCAATTGGCACAAAAGGAACCGCATAAAGGAGAAACAATTTCTTTGTCCCATAACCAATCATTCAGGTCTCCACAACGATTTTGGAAATAGTAGAGCTATTTATATGCTGGTGCCGTAGTGCATTAATATTGACGATGACAATGGCGGTGGTACATGTTGAAACTTTTGAGTCAGTGATTGCCATGGTGAGGTGCCAGATTTTTTCCAAGAAATACCATTTACTTGCTTATGGTCACCATGGGATCCTAGGACGGATAATTTGGAGACAGCCCTGCCCTTCAGATTACCTGCACCAAGTGATTGTTTTGAACTCAAAAATTCAAACCTTGACATTCGAGGTTGTTCTATCTCGGTTTTATTTGTTTTGACGTTTCAAAATGTTTTTGAAAAAATATAAAAATTTTTATTTTTTTTACTTCAAATTAATATTTTTTAAGTGTTTTTAGATCATTTTGATATGCTGATTTTAAAAATAATTTTTAAAAAATAAAAAATATATTATTTTAATATATTTTTAAGTGAAAAGCACTTTTAAAAACAACCGCAACCACACTCTCAAAGTTAAAATTTTTTCTAGTTTGATAAATCTAACTTTCCTAGTGTAATTTTTTTTATTTTTTTTTAATTACAGATATCCGAACTAGCTTATAGATACCAATCCTCCGAGGTTCATAGATTAACAATTAAACTTGAGATTTGTAATATTTCAACTATTAATTTTCAAAGAACCAACTCAATTCTGACTAGTATACAAAATCGATTGCATTAGCATTGGAGTTAGCGCTGTTCATTAAAGCAGTCCACTTTCATTGATTGAATGTCCCAGGAGTGAAAATTACCAGGGCTGGTTTTCAATGCTCGGTGGTTTTTTAACCTCTTGGGTCTGCATTGAGTTTCATTTTGTTTTTTCCCCCATGTTGAGAATGTAAGATGGTGCTCAGAACAATAGAACATTTGCTTAGGTCTGCATACGAGAAAGAGAGGACTGCTCTGAGACTCTGGGTAGTCCAAGGAAGTGCCATAATATAGAGGGAAAGAGTACGATGAGAATGGTTTAAGTGAAGAAGAGGATTCGATTAGTGGATCAGATGTATAGGATGCTCAAGATGAAGAGAAGCGAGATGAGGAGGAAGAGGAAGAGGCTCCTTTGATACATTTGCTTAGGACATCTTTCAAGCTCAGGTGATTGAAAATTTCAGGAAACGAAAACAGAGGCCAGAGAAGGAGAAGCAGAGGAGTTTCTGCTTTCTAGATTATCAGGTGCGAAATGCATTATGCTCGGCTAGGTGCAGCTTAATTCTTACTTTTTTAAGCTCCATGCTGTGCATGCTCCAAGCAGGAAAAACACAATTTGTAATCTGTTTATTCTTCTCCACGCATCCAACAGGAAGGCCAGCGGCAGTATCAATAACAGCAAAAACGCCAGTAACATTCTTGTGGTTCATGGTTATCAAAGATGGTCAATTTCATTCTCATTTTACTTTTGGTTTCTATTCCCCTCTTAGCCATTAGCATCCCTAAAACTTGAAAAACAAAGTTGAAAAGATCATGAGCCTGCAATGCGATGCATTTCTTGACAGCGAGGCTGTGAAGACAGCATAAACCATTAAACCGAAACATGGCCAGCAAAAGACCAGCAACTTTAGTATCAGACAGAATCGGTCATCAGGTGCCAATAAAGAATAAGCAAAGCAGTTCTCAAACTAAAGCCGAGGACAAGCAACGAAGCAACCTGTACAGAAGCAAAATAGTACCCACGTTGAGGAGAATACACCTGTTGGTTCTTATGTAGGCACCACAACAAACACAAACATCAGAATGCGAGGCATTTCTTCTCTGCCGAATTCATTAGGGTTGCGAGGGATGCCATGAAATCACGTTCTTGCCAAAAACATATATATATTAAAAAAGCACACTGAAAAAATATTGCAGTCATAAACTGCAAAATAACAGAGGTTCATAACCAAACAAAAAAGTTGGGTAGTTCCATGACTGAAAGAACCTTCAATATTAAATTTAGAATGAAACACGGTTTTTTCGTCACCTCTCCCGCAGATATGTGGCGGGAAAGACATTCAATACAAAATGGATAAACACCATCTCGTGTAACTACAGTTACAATCAGAGCAAGAACACCATCGCCATTAAAACAAGGGTACTAATCTGAAAATTTGAGAAGAATTATTCGAATAAGAACATAAATGGCGCAAAATTGCAAAACTTCACTAATGACAACCTAAGCCAAGGTGTCAGCAATATCACAACACTAAATATAACCCCATTTAAGTTCTATCTTCTCCCGGCAATTCTCAATAAAGGAGAAATTATACCCTGTATCTCTTGTAGTGAATGTTGAATTCTGATCTCCTCTTCAACTGACCTTTTAAGGTTTCTAATATGACTTTTCAAAGCATCAGAAGCTCTAATATCATCAGCCCGCATTTCAAGTACCTTTTTAGTCAAGCCCATCAATAAACCTGAATGTCTTGGCATAGTTGAGTGCTTATGCAAGAAACCCAACAACAACCCAAGCTCCTCCTCATCCAAATTCACAACGCATTTCAATAACTTCCTCCTTGCCACCATTTCCTCCATCACAGCCACCACATTCTCTGGATTCTTCCCACTCAAAACTGAAACCAGCGCTTCTTTATGCCTAAACTTCTTCAACAACTTATCATGCTCCGACAATTTCACCTTCTTTGGCCTCATTATCAAATGATCCCCCTCATTTGGCTTCTCCCCTTGACTCCTATGAAAATACCTAAAATATGTTGGCCTCAAAGCCCGCCTCTGTGGTTCCTCTACACTGCCTAGCGCCCAAAAATTCCCTGATTTACTCTCTCCCACATCCTCCTTTCCTTTTCTCCTCCCAGCAAATATAATCCCATTGGAAGACCCAATGACCCTAGTCATACAATCCGGAGAAAACCCAATGGACATAAGCGGGGCAGGAAACCTCATGGAATGAGTAACCTTCATTTTTGCATAATCAAAAACCTTCATATACCCATCTAAAGCCACACTCAAAATCCTATACTGCAAAGCCTCCTCTCCACTCTCTTTCCCTACTTTCCCTACACAAATAGAAGTAACAGTCTTGTTATGACTCTCCATCGAATAAACCATCTTCCCTCCTCCAATCAAATCCCATATCTTCAAACTATTCCCTCCTGCAGTCGCAACCATTCCGCCTGAGGGCAAAAAAATCACATCCTCAACTGGCTTTCCATGATTCACTTCGATAACTGATTCCTTACTATCAACCCTCACATCCCACAGCTTTACCGTGTGATCATAAGACCCAGTAACAAATATCTCTCCATTAATCGGAGAGCAATCACCACACCTCGCATAGTCCCTGTGACCATACAAGTCCGAAACCACACTCTCTCCAGCAACATCCCAGTACTTAACAACAGAATCATCACCACCAGACACCAAATGTAGCTTATCGAGTAACGGGTACTTAACAAAACGAACAGGGCGCGTATGGGACTTCAGGCGACGAAGAGGGGTTCGTGTCTTTACATCGAATACCCGAATAAGGCCGGAGAGATCGGAGGCAGCGATCAGGGAGCCGTCGCAGCGGAAGGAGCAGGAGGTGACAACATCGGAGAAGGAGATGTTGGAGGTGGGAGAGAGTGTTTGGGAGGAGAAGAGAGTGAGGGAGGCGGAATTGGCGGCGGCAAATTGGTGTGGGGATATAGGTGAGAAATCTATGGAAGGGATGGAGGAGATGAGGTTTGAAATTTGGTGGGATTTGAAGGAAGACCAGTATTTGGATTCAGGGGTTTTCGATGGGGTTTTAGCTTTGGGTTTTAGCTTTGGTTTTGTAGGGAAGGTTTTAGAGATGGTGATTTCTCGGGGTTGTTCTACAAGAAGGTCTGCCATTGCAGATGGCTTTGCTTTTCTTTTAGGGTTTTAGCAGTGGTTTGCACATAGAGTTATACAATTGCTCGCAGCTAGCAGGCTGGCTGGTAAGATTACCCTTTAATTCTCCAATACCTAAGCTAAAATGCCAATACCCAAAAGCCCACAATTCTGTACCATAGCCCATGCTCAAGCTTTATTCCCTGTATTTTGAACAAAATTATAGCATAGTTCTTTATGTTAGAATACCTGTAGCAGGCTAATAATTCTAGCTAACTCACTTTATTAGAACAGGTTTCTCTTAATTCCACATGCATCTTTTATTAAACTAAAATACGACGGCAGTCCTAAGATTATTCTTCCAACTCTTGATCTTTGCTTTTGTTTCATAGTTGTCTCCTTTGTCATCATGTTTGTTCTAGAAATTTCGTTTAGCTTCTTCGTTTTTCTTTTCTTTTTTTGAATAATTTCTCACAACCTTCTGTCAATTTTCTTTTATCTATTAAAAAAAAAACCAAGAGGGGAGCTCGAGAAGGAACTTGCATTAATGGGAGAGTTGGATTTGCATAAATATGAATCTTTTTCTTTAATTTTCACTCTTTAAAAATCATATGTCATTTAGGTTCTCTTCTAGTTGTTGATTTGATGTTTATTTTTTTTTAATTTGGTGTTTTTCTCCTAGATGAAATTATGCTTTTTGGTTTTTTAATTTTAATTTCCTCCCAAAGCTTTTTTTTAATTGTTAGAAAAACTTTTCCATGTTTTTTTTCATTTCCTAGATGTCCTTGACGCTACGTGGTACTGCTTGTTTTTGTGTTTCAAAAACGCTTTTGAAAAAATTTAAATTTTTTTTCTTTGCTTTAAATTAATATTTTTTTGGTGTTTTTAGATCATTTTGATGTGTTGATTTCAAAATTAATTTAAAAAAAATAAAAAAACATTATTTTGATACATTTCTAAGTAAAAAGCACTTTGGAAAGCAACCGCAACCACACAGAGGCGATTCCTTTTCTTTCTCTATATTTTTGCTGCACTTTTATTTATTTATTTCCATTGGTTTTTCTAAATAAGTTGTTTGATGCACATCTTATTTTGTTTTTTTTATTGATAAGTTACTTTTTTCTAGATTTTCAATTGTTACTCCTTTTTATAGTTGAGTAATAATGGAGAATAAGGAAATAGCTTGAAAAGATATGGTAGTCTTTACTGTTCACTTTCCCTTCCTTTATTTTATTAGTTCTTGATTATAGGCAAAAATTTAAATAATGAGATGTATTCAAATTCATAAAAAATATAGAGCATAGAATTTGTCATGATCAATTTTTCACCCTTAATTTTTATATGTATCTAATTTATTTTTTGGTATTTAGTTTTTATTATGATGATAATATAAATAAAAAAAAGAAAAAAAAGAGTTTAGGGAGTAAAATAAGAAGAAAGAGAGAACAGGAGACTAAGAAGAGTAGAGATTAAAAATAATAAGGAAGAATATGCAAAAGAGAAAAAAGAAAAATAAATAGAAGGATCAAGAAAAATTAGGGGTGTTAAAAAAAATTAGTTCATTTGTAATATTTATATTATTTGACTTGACCCAACTCGTCAAAGTCAGATAATGTGAATATTACAGATGATACTAGGTCTAGAAACCTAAGAAATTTATGTCAAAGATTGGGCAGTAGGTTGAGATTTTTGAAACTTAGTCAACCCGACCCAACATATATACCTTATAACAACAAACTTAATTTGTTGTTGTATGTGTTTTTTTTCAATTGATTCTTCCATTTTAGTCAATTGATTCAGATGATATATTAAGTATAAATTATTTGTTACAGTTTATAACA
>Ga0307517_10012307_pt1 | contig 11758 bp, 20 predicted proteins | sample 23_EM_MG_FD_194515 | JGI IMG/M metagenome (GOLD analysis project Ga0307517, IMG submission 194515) | Populus trichocarpa ectomycorrhiza microbial communities from riparian zone in the Pacific Northwest, United States - 23_EM | ecosystem: Host-associated > Plants > Roots > Unclassified | place... | reverse complement strand
CACTATCGGCGCACTTATTTGACTATCCTCATATGAATCCAGAAGTTCTGTATGTTGCAAAAAATCGTGGACTCGGTCTAAAGAAACCTTCCCTGGAGCAAGTTACAAATAAATTACCGGGGATAGTGAGGAATCATCAGCGCTAACCTTTGATAATTGAACTTATTTGCCTGGAGATTCTAAACAATTCTAGTCGGAGAATGGCGAATACCGAAATGGACGAAAAAATCTTGGAGGCTGAAGCAGGACCTGTTGGTTTATCAATTCCAGGAATCAATTTTACTTACCAGTGAGTTCTTGCTTCATGATGGGAGTATACATTCCGTACGTGAATATCATATTGACAGTTGGGATGGTGTAGCTGTTGAAAGGGATAATCAGGGATGGAATAACAATGGACCACCAGACCTACTTGGCAGTTGCGCCGAGCACCTCCAAGATCTATGAAATACTAAGTTATTTTTCGTCAGAACAAAGTGATGAGGGTTTTGTGTAACCCGTAGTTTCCATATCCATTTGAGCTCCTCGAGTCTCCTGTCCTCGATGCGTTTTGATATCCTTGCTTCCCAGCCAAATAGTTTGATCATCCTAAGAAGACTAACAGCTAAGAAGGATAAATCAGTCTGGATACTAGCCAATGACTGGTTTGAAATTACCCTCGGTCACATCCTGAATCCGTGCATCAGTCTGAAAGATGGCAACTTAAATTTAACACACAGGAGCAACAAAAGCTTTAAGTATCAAACCTTCTTCATCCTAGCTCTCTGAACATCCTGGACGAGTTTAGCGATGTAACCAGGTACAGGAAGGAGCGCGACCGTAGACGCCAGTCCAACATATGCGCTAAACCCCCGAATATGTCATCGCCAACACAGACACAAGGTCAAATAAGGAACGAACCTCCATCCAAGTAATTTCTGAAGGAATATCATGCAGAGGCAGACTTGGACGGGGACAGAAATCACTATAGATAACATGAGGTAAAGCAGCTGTTGCAGTTTAAACAGGTTCCCCTTACCAAGAAGCAAGAAATCTCGTGCCTCAATGATGTTGTTCAAGTCCGTCGTGACGAGATTGTTGATTTTCCCAATAAGATTGGAATCGCCCTGGGCTTTCCCCGTAGCTTTGGGCGTGGAAGGCGGGGACGCTTTATCTTTAGCCTTTCCTTTGCGAGGCGATATTTTGCTGGACGAGCTAGAGTCAGTAGTAGGTTCCCGAGAAGCGGTTGCTGTTGAGGCGCTACTGCTTTCGTCGTCTCCATTAGATGTCAAACATTCTGCAATCGATGCACTGTCCGGAGTCCCGATAACAGTGACGTTATCTTGGTCTACATGATCGCTCTTTTCGTTGGAGCTCTCCGCTTTAAATCGAATACGCAAGCTATGTGCGAATACAAGCTGCGTGAGGAGACCCTCTATTCGCACCAAGGCACGTGTGGCGATAAAGAGATACCACTGGAAGGCATTCGACTTGAAAATCGGGCCAACCAGGAGGAAAAGAATCCACAACCAGGGGCGAATGAAAGTGTCTTTTCCTCTAGTCTCCAAATAGCTTGGTGTTCAGGAGCGAATCAGTTGTACTTGGCGTTTGCAGACATGGCGAAAAGCACGTACTTCAAAAGACGGTTAAGTGCAATTGGTGAGAGAAATGACGCAGCTCCTTGGCAAATAATCGCAAGGCATAAGATGGAATACTCTTTGCCTGTATTTATTTTGTTATTCCATGCACCTTCGAGGAATTCTGGGGCACTAACGAAAGACCCGCATCAACCCAAAGAACAAATGACGCCTTTTTGCTCCCCGGAATGGGTCCAGATGCTAGAATCATGGTCCGTCGAAAGCAAGAAGAGATGTATAATGACGTACAGGAAACGCATTCTCAGTTATATGCTTGGCATAATCGGTATCTGAGAGGGGAGGTAACTGATCGTATCTTAAGTGGGGGACCCGTGCGCCGAGAAAAATAATAGGGTCAAGATAGGCGTAAAAAGCGAGGGAGATTATGGAACAAGTCTGTTCGTCATTCACAAGGGTCATGGGTTCCTGAATGGTTCATTTGAGTCAGGAGTCAATCGAAAAGGTTGATCCATACCTTTGCATCAACCGGGATGTAGCGACGAGGAATAAAGACCGGTATAACGATAGCCGTGAAAAACAATAGCCCTATTTTAAGCCAAAGCACGCCTCCTTCCATAATGTCTACCGGTCGATCGTAATAGGTCGCCAAGGGCCATAGATCGCGGTATGCATAAGTTGAAAATATGCTAAGCAGGAGGAGGATGTTATATCTGGTGGCGAGAGCGCTCCATCCTTCGACAGTGAGAGATATCATAGCCAAGAGCGAAGAGTAGGCCTGAAAGAAATCAGAAAAGGAAACCCAGCTGAGGTAGAAGTTGACTCACAAATGACAGAGTTATGAACACCTCTGGACATTTGGCAAAGGGGGCACAAAGGGAGTCGTTTTCTCCCACACAGTTACAGGCAAACAGAGTCCTCAAGGAAAGAGCCAGAAGAACCAAACATCCAAATAAACGGGCGATAGCAAACATGAATATAGAGAATCCACCTAAACCTGCGATTCGAGTTTGCGTCCAGGTCCTGGGGTTAATCTCAGCGGAGTTTGGGCGGGGTGTGATATGCTGGGCTTGACTCTGACGAGAGGAAACGGTAGACAGGTGGTATATAAGAGAGGCCACAGCATGAAGGACTTGAAGACATATAAACACGGAGCCAATGGCGAAAGGGATTGCAAGGGATTCGCGAAATAAGTCACTAGGACACCAATGAACTCTTCGTTTTTACACGACTAGATTTAACTCACGAGAATTTCAAAGAAAGGTTTGTTAGTTCTTGATATCTGACTCGAGCACCTATGAGCAGTGGTTGCTGCCATAGCCAGCTGGAGTACTCCATGAAGCGGTTCAAGTATCAGTAGTTATGCGTACGAGGGGTCTATTGTATAAGTAGATTCAGTTGCGAAGAAGCTCGCTGGTCGGCCCAAGGTAGGCCCGGTCTTTACCGAGCGTAATCAACTCCAGCTCCCCATGGGGTAGCGACTTGCCACATGTGTTCACAGTGATACTAAGTTCTAACCTTGCTACGCGGGAGGCCGAACTTGGGTTGGAAAATAATTGCAATGCGATGCGTTGATTGGATCCGAATATGATTTTTGTGCCAGCCAGGCCTGATTCTGGGGAGACTAGGTTGCTAAAACGCTGTCTGAGGCACAAAGCTGGATCGTAATATCAAATTAAATAGTTACATAACCATGAAGTAGGAATTTCTAGAGAGATCTCATTCTATGATTTACTTCCAGCGAGCTCGTAAAGAGTCTCCTTGTCACCACTCCCATCAACCAACGCTCGCAGCATCCCTTGTTCGTTCTGGAGAAGCTCCTTGGGACTATCGAACTCGACCTGTAAGAAAAGGTAAATATAGGACACGAGTCAGGATGGGGGTAAGTAACGTACAATACGTCCGTTGTCAAGGACCATCTGATACAGACTCGTAAGGAAGCAATGACTGACTGGGAGAGCAAGAAACGTACAATTTTATCAGCATCCATAATTGTTTGCAGTCGATGCGCAATGGTTATGACAGTAACATCATCACCGAGTTGACTTCGAAGAGTGCTTTGTATTATTGTATCGGTTTTGTAATCTTTGCTCAAAGGGTCAAATTTTGTTGAACCACGGTGAGATGAATAACCAACCAATAGCAGATGTGGCTGTTTCATCTGGTCAGCTCTCAAGAGAGATTATATTTTGGGAATGACTGACCTTCGTCCAGAATAAGAAGCTTGCTTCCTCGAACCATAGCCCGAGCCAAAGCAATGATTTGGCGCTGACCCACAGAGAGGTTACCACCCCCACCAGCGATCTTACTGTCCAACGTGAGGTTCGCTTCGCCCGCATCTTCCTGGAGCGAAAAAAGTCCAGCTGCTCGAAGGGCGTCATTTAATGTTGGGTCATCATATTGATCGAAGGGGTCTAGGTTTTGTCGGAGGCTGCCTACAAGATAAGAGTCATAAATGCATCGGGTTGGTGTCCAGGGAGTACTTACCACTAAGAAGCTCAGGGGTTTGAGGAATAATTGTGATACTTGACCTCAAGGCATCGAGATTTATAGTATTGGTCGGGATGCCATCAAAGTAAACAGTGCCCTCTGTCAAGATGCACCGCAGGAGCGCGAGGGTTAAAGAACTCTGGGGATATCTTAAGGGGTGTAGAAAGATCCATGTAGAAAGATAATCACCTTTCCACTGCCAGTACGACCAACTAAGATATTGAATTCAGACGAAGGGAATTAATTTCATGCAGTAGGTACTCACCGACGCCAATTCGCTGTCCAGATTCGATTTGGAACGAAATATCATGAAGAACCTTTGGACCAGTCTGTTCATATTGATTGGGTTAGTAGGATTCCAGAAAAAGGCTATTGCTCACGGCTGAGTAGCGCGCAGAAAGTTTCTCCACATGAAGTCCTCCAGCAGTAGGCCAGGCCGCGGGAGGCTTTCCAACTTCAGTGGGCTTCGGTTCATGCTCAATATCAATGTAACCTTGAATTCGCTCCAAGCTTGTAACATCGACCTTCAGATCATGAAAATCGGAGTCGAAAGACAGGATGCACACACCTGTTAGCTTGAACTTCAAAGTCATTAAATATCCGGACGAGCCACAGTATGTACAGGCCAAACTCCACTGCCATATTCAACGAAAATCCAGTGTTGCCAGCACCGGCGGTGGGACCATAAATAAGATAGGCGGCGAGTGCAGCGGTGAATGTAGCACCCAATGCATCGATGCGAACTCCAATCCACCTATTAAGATTGTACGACATCCGTGCGACTCGTGTATAAAGGTCAATTCGACGCAAGGATTCATCCTTAAAAGCGTTTTGGGCGCCATATGCTCGAATGGAGACTGAAAGGGCCTGTCAGAATGTCAGTAAATAATGTTTACTTGCGTGCATACCGATTCCGTGAATGGCTGCACTAAAATGCGCCAGCATAGGAGAACGAGCATTACTGCGTGCAACATAAACAATTGTCGGCTTTTGAAGGACCTCGTGGACATACCTGCTTTCGCGCTTTACAGAAAGCTGAGCTTTGAGGTACATGTTCCCGAGATAAAATCCAAATATAGCGACTCCAACACCAGGGACAAGGAATAAAGGAGTGAACAGGACAATCGCTCCGAGTTTCGTTACCATTCCAGCTGACAGGTCGAGTAGCCAAAGGAACATCTGCGGAACAGGACCATCGATGGCTCGAATGTCTTGAGTACAACGGGTGATAATGCGTCCCGTTGGGGTCTCGTCAAGCCACCTACATTGTTGTGCCTTGAGTGATGGCGATTATAAAGTTAAATGGGGTGATACGCACCGTAATGTACTGCCAAAGACGGAATCCATCAATTTATTGTTGATAATCCTCGAAGCCCTCATTGTACCATATAGATAGAATAAGTACGCAGCGGCATACATACAGAATGAGGCCAAACAAAGCGTGGTGTAAAGCGTCAAGTAACTGTTTGACCACGACATTAACGAGTGATGCAGCAAGCAAAGAGGAAATACTCACTAAGAGAGATTGACCTCAGAAGCAGGATGAGTCTCGTATTGAGAACCCCAATACCCGAGGAACCACGTTTGGAAAGTGATAGACCACTCGTTCATGAGCAGGACGAGAACACATGTCACGAAGAACAAGATAGGATGTCCACCACCTAAACTCCCAAGCAGTAATTTAAAGGAATTCCAGGTGATGTGCCCTTCCACGATTTCTTCCGCAACGATGAGCTTTCCTTCGCCAGCTTTCTTGGGTTCAGCGGGAATCGCCTCTTGCCCTATTTCGGTGACCTCTTCATCGTGCTTGACCTCTGCCGCCAGAGCGGGATCTCGTGCGATTGCAGCCGACAATGCGTTGCCTTTGGTGCGGACGCGGCCGTTGGATCCAATTGAGACGATGAAATCTGCTATAGGGCTGACAAGCGCGACGTTATGTGTCTATTCTGGGTTAAACACCGTGCCTTGGAACCGCTCTGTAAACTCACCACAAGTATGATTGTCCGCCCACTTACAAGGTCACCCTTGAGGCACTTTTCGACGATCCAAGTCGATCTTGGGACAATATGAGGATAGACAATCTCAAAGAAACAGGTGGGACTTACGTGTGAACGTCCAGAGCAGCTAAAACATCATCAAGGAGGATAATTTCGGCTGAGGAGTAGATGGCTCGAGCGAGAGTGATTCGCGCCTTGACGACACAAGGTCAGTTGTGAGTTAGTCTATAGCTAACAAGCAAAATACCTTCTGACCACCGCTAGATTAATGTCAGTTAGCTGGATACCATGATAATAAAGAAAAAAAGTATTGGTACCTGAGCGTAAGACCTCTTTCGCCAACCTCGGTTGAATCACCAGCGTCGAACAGCTCGAGATCACGTTCGAGAGCGCATTGTTTGATGACTTGCATGAAAAAGTTTAGTACTGAAACTCCATTCTCCAGGATCGTAATCGGGTTATACCTTTTTGATAGCGTTCTTCATCGTAGACCGAACCGAAGAGGATATTGTTCTTAATAGTTTCATTTTGAACCCAGGACTCTTGTGCAGCATACGCGACTCCTCCTTGCCTGGGTAGGTTGAACCATGAGTCCGGATGGGTTGGAACAAAGTGCATTTCCCCAAGCAAAGCCATCAATATCGACGTTTTGCCAGATCCGCTGCCAAGTTAAGGTTATTTGAATGTCGAGACCGATATCACAGAAGGGTCACTTACGTTGGGCCAACGATTAGATTGACACAATTTCGTTTAAAGAGGAGCTGTTCATCAATGCGAAGCTTGAACATCCGACTGGAAGGAGTTGTAGTGCCGTCGTCCTCTTCAAGCGACCACGAGAACGTCGCGTTTTTGAAGCCGATTTCCGAGTTGGATCCCAGTGCCGGTACGAATATCTCGGAAGGGTTCGTAGGGGTATCTATAAACGCGTCTAACAGTTCCGTTTTATGAAGGAAGTCGTCGACACGGTCTAACGAGACCTTGGCTGTAGGGTCCCAGAATGGCTATCAGATGTCTTCGCCAAATATCGGAAACTTGCTAACCTTGGATGACGATACCTGTTTGCCAAAGCAACCTCTGAAGTTGTTCTCGGAGGCTTGCAAACACAGCCATGCTTGAAAATATTTTGGACGCTTAAAAGCCCGTGTCAGGAAAAATAAAAGCCTGATGGTGTGGGGGGTTCCTACCAGTAAGTTCTTGCTTCATCACGACAGTGTAGAAAGAATAGGTCGCCATCATGGTAATCGTCGGGAAGATATACCTATATGTTGGATTAATTTTAACTCGCGACTCAGACGGGGGACACGACATACCCCAAGAATCCAGCGGCAGTGTCCAACAACTTCGTTTTCCACAACAACTTCAGCTCATCCTCGCGTTTTTCACTAAGGCTACCTGTCATTTTACCTTCCCATCCAAACAGTTTCACCATCCGTATGACGTTCACCGCCTCCGTGGCGCTCTGAACCCTGGCATCAGTCTATATATCCAGAACAAGGTTCAGTAAGTCAGTGCAGACATCGAGAGTTTTATCAAACCTTTTTCATCTTCTCTTTTTGAGCCTGTCGAAGCGTCGCAGCAACATATCCAGGGATCGGGAGAAGTGCCAACATGACAGCGAACCCAACAAAGGCACTCCAACCCAAGACTTGGTAAAGGAATGTAAGGCAAAGGGTTATTTGAAGAGGAACATAAAGAACTATAGATACTCGGCATTTCAGCGCCCAAGCATCACAAAGGGCGGAAAAATATGGGACGTACTGATCATCAAAAAGTCTCGACCAGAGGTGATGTTATTCAGATCGGTCGTCACCAAATTATTAATTTTCCCGATGAGATTTCCATCGGATTTCTTCGAATCTTCCTTTGGCTTCTCTTTGGATTCCTTGGCCTTGGGATCTGTCGACGCCTTTAAGGTGGTCTGCGAGCCCGCCTTGGAAGGCTCCCGAGAAGGCACGACCGTCGATACCTCAGAGCTTTCACGAGCGCTCCCACTTCCTGAGGCGACTTCCGAAACATCACCAGATGTCGACACAGAAGCACTGTCGGCAGTTACAACGCTCGCTGCGCTCTCCGGTCTGAGGAGTTTGGCATCAACCTCGGGCGTAGGCTTCGCGTCGGTCGCCGCTTCCGCCTTCAAGCGGATGCGTAAACTATGCTCAAAGACCAGCTGCGTAAGGAGAACCTCCGTGCGGACAAGGGTTCTGGTGGCGATGTAAATATACCACTGGAATGAGAACGATTGAATCATTGGCCCAGCGATTAGCCACAGGATCCAGAACCACGGACGGACAACCGCTCCAGCACCGCGTGTCTCCAAGAAGCTAAATGGCGTTGAATAAAAAGGTACGGAGTATGAAGAGGAATGTTTTAGCTTACAAGAGGATTTGATAGATTCCAATTGGCGAAGCAAAACTTCCCAATGAATATCCGCAAATCGTCATAGCAAGCACACTATATTCCAAGCCTGTGTGTCCATCGAGTTTAAAAACGTAAAGCACCAAAATACCAAACTGAAATCTTACGAAAAACGCGCATCAACCTAAGAAACATGGATCGCCGTTTCGCTCCGCTGAACACATCAAGATGCTGTGAAGTTATTCCATTAGAAATTCAGATATACTCCCCAACAAAGCGCTAACAGACCTTGAACGCCCAGCCAGTCTGATACCTAGCTCCATCACGATCGTTGAGAGGAGGCAGCTGATCAGCTCGCAAGTGCGCTACTTTATATCCCATCATGATCACTGGATCCAAGAATGTATAAGTCATCATTGAGAAGATCGAAGCGGTCTGTTCCGGATTGGGGGGTATAACGGGGCTCTGTGGACTCCAAAGTGAGCTCTCACAGTCGTCATGGTAATAGGTACACCAACCTTTGGGTCCAGCGGTATATATCTGCGCGGAACGAACAACGGTATGAACAATGCAGTGAACACCAGAAGGGCGATTTTGATCCAAAGCATATAGCCTTCGGCAGCATCAGCTGGCTGTCCGTCGTACTTCGCAAGCGGCCACAAATCACGGTACGCATAAACGCCAAGTGCAGAGAGGAAGGTTACAAAGTTGGCTGCGATTGCTGGGGTGCTCCATCTCTTCGAAATCACAGAAACGAATGCCAGCACCGCAGCATAACCCTGGATGTCCCAAAATCAAATATTAAATCATCTTCACCGCCCGAAAAAATCAATTCGCGAGGGCACTCACATAGGGAACGGCGAAATACGCCTCCGGACACTCCCCAACCTGAATCTTGTCGCATTGACGCAGTGTGATCGTTGAGAGGTAGAACAGAGCTACACTCCCGAGCAGACGAGCGAGCATGAACCCATAAATCGTATATCCACCAAAGCTACGCGTGTGTGCCTTCAATCCAGCAGATAACCTCTCCGGACACGTCTCCAAGTCTCCGAGTTCATCCTGGCCTCCATCTTCCTTTTCCTTTGCGCGGTTGATGCAGTAGTAGATTCCACGAAAGAGAACATGCAGAGAAAGGAGCCCCAACGAAACAGCAGCAACAGCTAGCGGAATAGCACGTATATCATTGAACAGTCTCCACCTAGATATCCATGAACTCGTCAGCGTTCATTCAAGCTTTCTCACGCTTACACTTCGTCCCCTCCAACAGGAAATACGAATCCATAAAGTCGGCTGGTCCCACCATCTTGCAGCATAAAATGTCGACCCGACGAGTCCATAGTGGAAGCGAAAAGCAAAGGAGAATACCCTGACATCGGGGGCTGTGGACAGAATTCTTAGCGCCCCTCACCCTGTCCAGTTGGACTATTTGAAGTGGGAACTTCTTCGGCTCATCGAGTCATACTTATTTCAATCATGATCTTCTTCTCACTCCTCCCGCTTGCGACAGGTCAAAAAAATAAATATCAGCATCAACAAGGTGGTCGTTGCTGATTGAATACCGTACCTCTCGGGGAAGGAAGGCTAAATGAATACACAGTATCCCCGGATGGATGTACGGCCATGTGTACACATATATACTTACACGCAATCTGCGCATTGCAGGTAGGGCTATTCCAGGACGCTTGTAATTATACGTATGTACACAAGTAGACCATATATGTAGACTTCTGACAGAGAACTTTGATTTCCTGTAACCATTTCCAATTTCTTGAGGCAAGATCTCACTGTATGTAGTTGACCCGGAAACGGAATCAAGTACGGCAGGCGGGTTGAACTGCCCTAGCCTAAACTCCAATAAGTTAGGATCCACTCAAGATTACCCCTCGGCAATCCCCTTCAAGCTTCAAGCTTCAAGCCCCCAACTAAACGCAGAACTTCATGTCATTGTTAGATCTGGAGGATACACATAAAAAGTAAGTATTACATAGTACGACAGTCAGATATTCCGAATTTCTGACCCCAAATCTGTATCAAACCATATGGGCTGGTGTCGAGTCGAGTCATCCTGCATGGATGCACGAGAGGCAGATTTGCAGAGACCTCCATCCTCGTCGGGCCATAGTCATCCACTGAAACATAGAGGAAACCGAATCAGAAGGGAACGAAAGAGAACAAATAAGAAAAAGACGGAATATTTACTAAAGTTGACCGCGAAACGGAATGCGGGCCTATCCCCTAATCTCCCAGATAACAAAAATACCCCCTCAGCACTGCCACCACCCCCATCTAAACTAAACTCAGAAATTAATGCATGGCATTATTAGAGAATTACACATAAACGTAGTACGTACGGAGACAGAAACAGACACAGAGGAAAATCGAGAAAACCGAGAAAAGAATACAGCACTCTTCACAAAACGAGCCTACCGCTCGCCCTCGCAGTGCATCAAGCCAATCGTATGCAGTAATTATCATCATCATGAGATGGAGAGAGGGGAGGAAACCGAATCAGAGGGGAAACGAAACGAGAAGAAACAAGGGTTCGGCAAGAAAAGAAAAGAAAATGAAAAGAGAAGAATCTGAAATTAATAAATACTTGGAAACGCTACAGAAAAAAGTCAAAGAAAAAAGTCAAAGAGAATTTTGGAATCAACAATCCAAAGGCGAAAGTTGAAAGTTGAAATCGTCATGCGAGAGAGCCCAATCAACACAGAAGGACCAAGAGCCATCCATGGGGGTATTCACAAAAACCGAGACGAGGCAACGGGCACCTATCCATCACAAGAGTCAAAGTCAAAAGTCAAAGTCAACAAAACCACACCGAAAATCCAAATCCAAAAAAACCCAACTTACAAAGTCAAAACCCAACCACCATGCACATCCAACGATCACAGCAGCCCGCCCGCCCAGGACACGCCCCCCAAACTCAAAATTACTCCTTCGGCCAAATATCCGTAACCGTCCTCCACCACTCCCGTCTCACACTCGCCGCCGCCGTCTGCTGTTGCTGCTGCTGCTGCAAAATCGTCGTCGCCGCACTCCTATCCGCCGGATGCGCCGTCGAATCACGTCGAACAACAACCCCCAACGTCGCCCGCTGCGAATCCCTCTTCTCCAACGGCTGCTGCTGATGATGATTTCCCAACGACATTCTCGCAGCCCTCGACCCCGCAAGCGTCTGATGCCCCCGCTTCACCTCCCTCTCCGTCTCCGAAGCCGATCCCGAGGGCGGCTGCGATTGGGGTACCCCACCACCACCGCTCGCCCCCTCACCAGAACCCGAACCCGAACCACCACCACCACCACCACCCCCTCTCCTTCTCTCACCATCCAACTCCC
>Ga0307517_10012306_pt1 | contig 11758 bp, 14 predicted proteins | sample 23_EM_MG_FD_194515 | JGI IMG/M metagenome (GOLD analysis project Ga0307517, IMG submission 194515) | Populus trichocarpa ectomycorrhiza microbial communities from riparian zone in the Pacific Northwest, United States - 23_EM | ecosystem: Host-associated > Plants > Roots > Unclassified | place... | reverse complement strand
GTATATGGGCTCGATGACCAGATTCAGATTATACTTGGATTATCAGAGAGACATCACAACAGCTTGATCTTTATCTTTGAGAGCGTTATCGAAGTCGCCTTGGCCTATACTCGACGGGGTCGAGTTCTTCCAACCCCGGGAGAATTGATAGGGACACCGAACCCGAAATATTATTTATGCACGCGAATGATCATAGACGATAGAGGATAGCCCAAACAATTGAGAGATTGGGCTTTAACTTATGTTTATGGGTTTAATTTATATGAACTTTTAGTTAAAGTTTATTAATTTGGTTTTATTTGTTGGGTTTGATTTAATTATTGTTGGGTATTTTATTTAGTGGGCTATAAGCCCAAACGTTTGTTCTAGTTAGGGTTTTAGTATTTATATCCCACTTTTCTAAATATTAGGGGACTTTTGATGATTAATGAAAATTTGCAGATTTTGCATATCTCCAATCCCCTTTCTTCTCTTTCTTTGCTTTCTCTTCTCAGCTTTTTTTCTAAAAGCTTCTTTCTTTTCCCGGCTTTAATTCTTTTGTTTGTTGTCCCGTGTCAACTCTTCCGTTAACTTTCTTTCCAGGTTTAACAAGAAAGGATTAACACCTTGAGTCACTGCTCTTTGAATACCTCCAATCTGAGCTAGAACTTTCCTCTTTCGAGAAAAAAATATTACCGAAGACTTGTATGTTCCACTCCTGTAATTTCAAAGCCATTGACTTGAGAGAGCTATGTAATTCCAAGTGACCCTGCCAATTTTCATTAAGAAAGGCTGCAAAATTCTTACGAGTGGTCCAAGCGGCTTCGAATCTAAAAGGGCGAGGAGATCCTTGCCAACTCTCACTCGAATAGTTCGGTTCAACTAAGATAGGGTGATAATCAAATTTAATTCGAGGTAATACCTTCACCCGCATTTCAGGAAACTGCAATCTCCAAGCCTGGTTACCAGAGGCTCTATCCAACCTCTCATAGACATGCCCATGCCCCTCTCTACTCTGGCCTTTCCCAGTGAATTTTGGTCTCAAGCTAGATCCATCAGACCACAATCCTGCACCCATTTACCAAAACGAATACACCTTCTCATGTCAGCTGGCTCCCCTCCTACTTTTTCTGAACATGAGAGAATCTCATTGAAGTCCCCAAGTAGCATAGTTTCCTTACCCGTCAGCTGAGATTTTGCTCCTTTATCACTTTCCTGAAATTTCTGCCCTGAATTAGAGGGATTAGGTGCACCCGTGATGCCAGGGGTTTTACTCCCCTTCCTTCCCGTCCTGTTCGCAATCATCCATTTGCCGTAGGGATCAACCACCTATGGTCTAACCACAGGAGCTTCTTCATGTGGCGCCACTTCAAGATTCATCTCCTCCGGCTCATTGGAACAACCAGACTGTTGCTTATCTCTACCATCTTCATTATGGTGTTGGACGTGGGGACAAATCTCCTTCTTGTGTCCATATTGACCACATCCTTTTTTTCTGTCCGCATTTTCTCCAATAACATCGTAAAATATCCTGTGCTAAATCTTAGAAAAAACAAACAACTGCTTTAATATCTTTAGTCATGTCATGTCCGATATTGAAGATAGATACAAGTTCAATTTTAATATCTTTAATACCATATAGATAAAATCTTTGCTTACTTGCTCTTGAAAAATCACCGTAGCTGTCGTTCCTCTTCTCTGCTTGCTTCAACTCATTATTAAAATAATGGTAGGATCAAAAAACTTTGATGTACAGTACAGGATGTAAAAATATGGCAAAATAATATTTATACAGATTGCTTTTTATTTAAAAATATATTAAAAATATATTTTTTATTTTTAATATTAACACATTAAAATAATAAAAAACGCTAAAAGTATATTAATTTAATTTTTTTAAAAAAATTAAAAATTATAAAAAAACACACAATTACACCACAAACATTTTCTAAAAAAGTAAATGGGCCATCCCCCTTCCCTTTTCGTTTTCCCATTCTCTCACGTAAAAGCCCAATTCTCCATCAAACGCGGCCCATTAGTACTCTCTCCCTCTGCCCTTTTAATTGAAAAGGACAACAAAACCCTAAACTAAACCCAACCGCCTTCTCCTCTCCTCTTAAACCCTAAAGCATATACTGATAACCAACAGCACCCGGCAGCTGTAACTCTCTCTCTCCTGTGACTCTCTATCAATCATGACCACGCTTCCACCACCACCATCATCTGGTGTTAGCCCCAAAACAGTGGAGAAAGCTGTGAATGCTCTTCTAAAATGGAGATCTTCCACATTGAATACCCAAAAGCCTCAATTACTCGAACAAGACGAGTTTTTCTACCTTATTCTAACCCTAAAAAAGATCCCACAAAAGGGTGTTAGCCGCATCAACGCCCACAAAATCCCTCTCCCCAACTCCTTGATCAACCCTTTAATTGAAGCCCCTGAGATCTGCTTAATCATCGATGACAGACCCAAGTCAGGCCTCAATAAAGATGCTGCCAAGAAGAAGATTCAAAACGACAACTTACCCATCTCCAAAATCATCAAGGTTTCCAAGCTCAAGACTGATTACCGTCCTTTTGAGGCTAAGAGGAAACTCCGTGATTCTTATGATATGTTCTTTGCCGATAAAAGGGTGGTTCCTCTCTTGCCTAAGATGTTAGGGAAACAGTTTTTCAAGAAGAAGAAGATTCCTGTGACTCTGGATTTGAAGCACCACAACTGGAAGGAGCAGATTGACAAGGCCTGTGGCTCTGCCTTGTTGTATCTGAGAAGTGGTACTTGTAGCGTGGTGAAGGTAGGGAGGGTTTCCATGAGTAGAGAGGAGATTGCCAAAAATGTGATGGCTGCTATTAATGGGATTGCTGATATTGTGCCTAGGAAGTGGGGTGGTGTTAGGTCTTTCCATTTGAAGTTGCTTGATAGCTTGGCTTTGCCTGTTTATCAGGTAGTTCCTGATTCGAAGTTGAAGATTGATGGTGGTCCCAAAGAGCAGGAGAATGATGAGGGTGTCGTCTCCGTGGAGGAAGAGAAGGCTAAAGAGGGGAGAGTTGGAAAAAAGAAGGGAAGGATACAAGAGGTTAGATATATGGATAATAATAATAATAATAATGATAATAATGGGGATGGTCAGGTTGTTGATGAGGTTGAGTTGGGGAGTGATGGTGAAGGGGATATAGATAATGATGATGATGATGATTTTGAAAAGGTCAGTGATGAACTGTTAAAGAAGAAGAGAAAGAAAGGAGATAATAAAGGGAAAGGTGAAAAGAAGGAGCAGAAGGTAGCTAAGTTGAAGAAAGAAGATGGTGTCAAGCAAAAGAAAGTGAAGAATGAAGATGGTATCAAGCAGAAGAAGCTGAAGAAAGGTTCTTTGGTTTCAGGGAGTGGGGGAATGCAAGTGAGGGGTGAGAAGAAGAAAAGATTGGCTGCATAATGATTCAATGTTGCTTCCTGGGAATTTGTTACTTGCTGGACTTGGAGAGAATCAGTGTATGGTTGCCGCCTGTCGGTTCTTTTAGCAGGTTGTGGTCTTTATGGTATTGGTGCCGTAAACTTTTTGTTAGTTTATTTATATTTGCAAATTTAGCATAAAAGCTTTATTTAACTTAATCATGTACCTTGATTATGGAGAACAAATAGAATGGTAACTTTCTACTTTAGTATTCCGTTGCTTAGATCTCAAATTTACTTTCTTGTCTCTTGAAATGTCATTTTTTTGCATGATGGTTAGAATCTAGTTCTAGTTCAGATGTTGGAACCTGCATGAACTAGAATTAAGCATATCTATTTATACTGATTTTTCTACAAAATGGTTCCATATGCTGTCTCGCAAGGAAACTGAAAGGAGTTAATTGTCTGATATGCATTGCTAGACCGTGGAAAACATACTTTTGAACTGCTTGTAATGGTAACCAAGGGGTGAAAAGGACCCTTCACCCAACCTGACCTGACCAGATGCGGATTGGGTGGGGGTGATGGATATGGGTGTTACCAGGTTGGGTGCAAGTGGTGGTTATCGGTGTACTGGGTCGAGTGCTGTTGCATAGAAAACCTGCCCCGATTCGCCCCGACCCATTGTCATGAAATACTGGTTTCTAAGGAAATTGTGAGCCATAGGAGCTTAAAAAATGAAAGACTGTTTAGAGGAAGAGGGAAGAAAAACTTAAGAAGGAGAAAGAAGTGATGGGATCTTATAGTGGCAAAACAGTGATCTTGTCATCTCTATTTTTGTTGTCATAATTTTCAAAAGATTGCATGCTGTTCCTACCCATTTGCTTTTTGAATGAGCTGATTTAGTTTTCAGTGTGCTGAGATTGGATAAATACACTGTCAAATTGAAACTTAAGGTGTTCATGTGCCTCTTATATCTTCTTAAAGAGCTTGATGTTTCTGCCAATGGACAAGCTATCTTGGTTGCTGAATGTTGACCACAATTGAATGACTCTATATAACAGATTGATTGGTATGGAAAAATTCCATCACTCTAAAATTGGTTTCTCAGGGATATGCATGTGTTGATGATTTTACTTGCCATCGCTAGTTGCTATAAATTATAATACATCTCCCGGTAAAATTTCCAAACGGTTTGGGTTTCCCTAGTTTGTCTGCTATTCAGAAATCTTCTCTTCTAACCTGGGCTGCAGTGTCTGCTCTAAAGGAGTTAATGTACTAGGGCTTTGTATGCATGACCTATTTTCTCTTGTTTTTGAGCATTACAAGCTTTAAATTTCAAAGGATGCATATCTTCTTGTTTGTTGCTCATTTTGTTGAAGCATTTCCATTATGTCCACAACAAGCTACGGAAACTACAAACTATTGAATTGGAGGAAGAGGCTGTGGTGGAGGTATGAGAGTTGGGGGCGAAGTTATGGTTGAGCCTCATAGACATGAAGGAGCATTCATTGCTAAGGGTGAAGAAGATGGTTCCTGGTGAGACTGCATAATCAGAAGAAAATCTGTTCAGGTATCATTATTTTTCTTCTATTGTTATCTCCATTCATGAAAATGCATCTTTTGTGAAGACCGAAGAGTTGTTTTTCTATTGCATCAAGTTTCTCTTTCTTGTTTGGTGAATATGTTGTGTTGTATATATTATTTATGTATTTATTTTATTAAATCATTCTTTTCTTCTCAGAATGAAGATGGAACTAAAACAGAGTACAGGGTCTGGAACCCCTTCCGATATAAATTGGCAGCTTCCATTCTTGGTGGTGTTGATGATGTTTGGATTGAAAGTTTCATTCACGAGATTGCTCCTGGTTCTTCTGGAAGAAAACAGGGGCTCCCCAATCCTTTCCCCAGCAATATAGAAAAAAACTGCCTTGGAGGCTGGATTCTAAATAGGTCGTGATCAATGTCTACACTCTTCACCTATTTTATTGTTGAATCAAGAGACCTGGCGCTAAAGTTCTTTACCGAGGAGCTGCTTCTGGCCACTACTTTCTCTCGTGTCTGATATTGTTGGCCTGCTGGCCATGTATGGATAATATAATAATCTTGTTTTTTTTAACTGATTTTTTCTACTGAATGGTTCTGTTTGCAAGATGGTAGGCTGATATGCACTGCACAAACCATGCGAAACGTGCTCGGGGGTGTTTGGAGGATGAAGAGGGGAAAAACTGGTTTAAAAAGAAAGAAGGAATGGGGATGGGAATTTATTCGATATGCCCGTTCTAGATCCGGTCAATCCTTTACTTGATTGTATTAAATCGCAGAAGTTTTGCGTGCTTGCGTTCCTTGTCCATTTGCTTTATGAAAGAGCTGATGAGATTTTGAGTCTGCTGAAATTGGATGATAGTACGGGGTCATATTGAAATATAAAGGCGTCCATATGCCTTTATATTTTCTGAAAGAGCTTGATAGGAGATTTGAGCCAATTAATAGGACTTTGTATGCATGGCTTGTTTTTTCTTATTTTTGAGCTTGAAAAGCTTAAAATTTCAAAGCATGCTTATCTTCCTTGTTTATAGAGCAATTCACGGAAGCATTTATTTCCATCATGTCTATTTATAAAAAATCAAATCCACTTCAGATACTGTTTTTATTTCAAACAAGTTATGGAAACTACAAGCTTGAATTGAATTGGTAATGTATTTATCAACACAACCTTAGCCACTATCTGACACGACCTCTCTTCCAAGAAGTTGGCTTTGCCTAGTATGGCCGACAAACATGGTAAGGAAAGAAAGACGGACGATGCCTGTGGGACAGAGGACTCTAATGGTTTTAAGGCCCCATGAGGTCCCAAGTCACGAAAAATAATGCAAATACATGTATAGGATGTATTCCATATCTGATTCTTTTGTTTTACCATCATCTAAACGTGGAGCAATCCTCCATCTGCAGAACCCAACTCCCGTTCATCATATATATAGGTTAGTCATCTGTGACTCCACTCCTCTACTTATAGATAGATTGTGTGTAGAGTAATTCTGTTGCTCATTTTGCTTTTGCTTCTGCTGTCGCGGCCATTGCTCTTGCTGCTGTTTTTGATGGTATAAAAACGTAAGCCTTGCTATTTCTTTCTCTAGCATATCCTGCTCCACTGTGTTTAACAACATATGCACATCACAAGTACAAATGATACTCAAGCTGTAGTCCAAAATATTAGGGCGGGGGAGGGGGATTGCAAAAATGATAAAAGTGTAGGGGGGTCACATCGGGAGACTTACGGTATTTTGCGAGTTGTTCCTGTGATAAACTATCCAAACGTTGCCTCAAGGCTTGATTTTCCATGCCGAGTATGAGACTTTGTCGGTATAGATATTCAAGATTGGCTGAAACTTGAGATCCTTCAGCCTGTACGGCAAACAAAATTTTTTGTCAAATCTTAAAGTACATATAGCATGACAGTTGATTAAGATACACTAGGGATGCTTCAAATTCTGCAGCCAGCTTGCCTCTAATATTTGGACACTTCTTTCAAGTTGAGCTATATACTGAAGTTTTCTCAAACGTGAACGCTGAGCGAATTGCCTGCATGATTCTAAAGATGTTAGAGCATCCCAATTGCAGAATTCAATTGCAAGCAAAAAGGGCATTACTTGAATACTCACTGCTTAGCACGTTTGGAATCCGTTTTTGATTTAGAAGGATTATGATTAACATTAGATGAGACTTCTGAGTCATCTTGATTTTGCTTAACAATAGGTTTCGATGGCAAACCTACTCCAGCTGGTTCTCGTGGAGCAAAGTCTTGAAGAGTAATGCTATCCGTTGAAGGCACAACTCCACTGGAACTGCTGGTCACAGAAATCAGGGGTGATTCCCTGGACTTATTCTTTTCCTTGTCAGGAGTAGAACCTGAATGAAAGCTAGTTTTCCAAGAATTTTCATGATAATTAATGGTGTGAAATTCCCAAGTAGGTCCACCAGCTGCAGCACTAGTTTTGAGCATGGTTTCCTCTTTCCTAAATGTCTTGCTTGCTGTGTCCAGGAAAGCAACAGAGTCACTTGATGAACGTCGATGACTTTTGTACAAAGGCAAGTCTGGCTCATCCAGGAGATCATCAAGCCAAGATAATTGCTCAACCAGAAAACTATCAGAAGAGGCGCGTTGATGGTGCGACTCTCCTTCCACAGGCCTCAAAAAGCCCTCTGAAGATTCTATTGCACAAGTAGAGATGTAATCGGTGCTGTAGGGTGGAAAAATCATTTCAACGGGGTTTCCAGAAGTACGTGCTGGATTCTCTTTTGGACAAAGGGAAAAAGTTTCCATATCATGAGGTCATGAGCCTGTTAGAATGCACGTGTTCAAGGAAATATATATCATTACAAAACGAAATGTTAAGAAACAAAGTTAAATAGGGCTGCATTGCTTCCTACATAATTTGACAAGCACCCAGAAAGCTATCAAAAGAGCTCAAAGACTTGACAGATCATTCAAACCAGAAACATTAAGAGAAATCATTTGATTTGATGGAGACAAAACCACATTATTATGGGCCAATATACATATATACAGTCGTTTCTTTCATATATAAATCCTCGCGTTTCTTCTAAAACAAGCAAAAGAGCCGAAGGTTGAAATAGAGCAAATCTAGAAAATTGAAAAAGGCAATTTAGAAGATGTGTAAAAGGTAGAGTACCAAAAAAAAGAAAAAAGGAGAGAGAGGGAGAGAACCGGATGGCAGGATGAATAGAGTATATATTGATGAAGAGGAAGGCAGCCAGGCAGCGGAGGCGTTAGCTAAAGAAGGGGTATATATTATTATATATGTTGGAGATGTGCTGTCGGCTCCATTGTGTTAAAGGCCTCTCTCTCTCTCTCGTACAAGTGAGAGAGACACCAAAGGAAAACACAATCAAAAGAATATAAGCTTTTAATGTGATTCCCAAAAAAAGAGAGCCAATGGGCTAACCGCATTTTGCGTAAACAATTTACTACTGATAATAAGGAAAATGCTCCCTAGTCGTATTTAATCCAATATCCATGCCATGCAAAAGGGAGGTAGAGGGCTCTGGCTGTCTGGCTGTCTCCCTTCATTTTAAGCAAACCCTATCTATCTGCTTTAATTTGGCTCTCACTTCTTTCCATAAATACTGCCAAGTGAAGTAAATATAGTCATTCTAAAAAAAAAACAATCTGCTAACGATATCGTTCACGAGTTTCTTATCTAGCGAAGCTTTGAGGTCATATCATTTCTTAAAAATGAAATATTCGGGGACAGCTTTCCTGTTGACGTAGTGAGGTGATAGAGCTTGAGATGGCTTCCCAGCAAGCAGGGCCATTACTGATGTTGATTCTGCCTTCCTTGTCACAGAATATGCCAACTAAATTCCTAGTCTCGGAGATAACATTAGTCCTCCAAATTAGGCAGACCCCAGATTCAAATGATGAACCCAGCCCAAGCCAATGGAACCCCATTAATAGATAAATCATTATTTTTCGAGTCAAATTCAATGCTGAGATAATATTTCATGATAGGGCTGTTAGTAAATGATACAAGTAGAGCTTTAATTAAAGAACAGAGAACAAAAAGGAACATAAACATAATGCACTAAGAGCATACATCTAGTTTTATTTATAGAAATAAAACACTACAGATAAGAATAAAAAACAACAATTGTTACTCATTTTTGGGCTCCACGTGCTGGAGATGGTGTGTATCCCTCTTGAACTAAATGCAAGAGTTTAGTTCATGGTCGATAAAAAATTGACAAAAGCAGAGAAGAAATGAATGTTTTTCGAACTTTGTTTTAGCTGTTTTCTGCTCTCTTTATTCTTCCCATTCGTTGACAAAATCGTCAGGATTCTTAGATTATTCGGCGTCTTCGTGATGCTAAACTCGTCTCTTCTTTATCTGGTCTTTAAGTTTGGATAAATCCCTCAGAATTTGCACTAAAAAATAATTCTGCTGCTATCGCAATTCTGTTGTAATACCAATTTTGTTCCAACTTAGACTTTGATTCTAACTCGATTTCGCGCAATATCAGACTGTCCCAGCTATATTATGTCATTCATGACATGTTAAAGAATTGATCTACACCTTTATTGGGTCATAGGGCCCACTATTTTTATGTTAGACTCTTAGTCATATGGGATGCTCAACATTGTCAGTTTCCGAATCAGATCAAGAGACTCACTTTAACCAACCAGTTTACTGCTGGATTCTGTTCTTCAAAACAATTTTATCTGACTTTAAATCCTTCATGAAAGTTGTAGTCCTGTACATGTAGATGAATTTGAGTTTTTGAATCGTCTAATTTCGATATTAGAAGCTCAAAATATTCCCGTTTGAATATCTAGTGTGAAAGCAGAGAATCTTGCCGTGAGAAGGATTTTGGCCCGAGTTTGCAAGGACACAATTGCAAGATGCTTAAAGTTTGAAGACCAATTACAGGCCAATTTAAAGTCCTTTTTTTTTGTCCAAGGACTAAATAAAAAAGGTGCTAAAATAAAAGAGTTGATTGAAGGTAAAATTAGAAGAAATTTTGTCGGATGAAGAAATTGAAGAACGGGGATTAGATCAGAAAAGAAAAATTAGCCATGTTGGATTACATTGCTGTTTCTTTATTTGTTTTTTGCCTTTCGGTTCAAGAAAAAAACGACGTCATCCCTCTTTTAGACATAACTCATGTTTTGCTCTCATTTTTAAATAAGACGACGCCATACTACCCTTTGTTTTGACACAAACCACAGCCCCTTCATGAAAATATAATTAACATAGCACTGTCCATTTGCATTGTGAGAATAGTGCCTCCCTGTTTGCAATTCTTTCCTTTTCTCTGCACAACTATCCCGGTTGATTTCTTTCCTTTTCTTTGTAACATCCTGTTGGTTTCCTTGATTCTCTCGCTTGATTTTGGAGCTGCAGATCATGTTTTTTTTTCCAACTTCAATCCAAAGGAGACAACAACTTTTGTGCCTCCTCTGTGCCAGCTGCAACATGACATGAAGAGAGGAACCTCACCATCATCTAATGGATGGGATTTTATCCCTAACATAGATGGTTGGGATGAGGTGTTAATATGGAAGGTAGTGACTAATGATCACAGAATAGGAATCAAAATATTTTAGTTTCCTATTTTTGCTTTAATTGATCATCCGAGATTATATCCTAGAATTAATGTAATATTCGTTTCCTAATAAAAGTTGTGATTAGGCTATATAAACCTCCTCTGCTGGGAGAAAAGGGGGGACAAAAAAAAAAAGGGAAAAGAAAAACAAAAAAAGAGAGAAGAGAAACAAGAGAGAGGCAGGCGACACTAGGCAGAGAAAGAGAGGCAGAAAAGAAAAAAAACACATAGAGGCAGAAGAGAGAACAAAGAAGAGGAAGGAGAGGGAGATTAGAAAGAAATAACAGAAAGGATTAAGGTTTCTTAAGATCATCAAAAGCTAAAGCAAGCAGGGACTGCCTTTTGGTCTTTGCTCCATTTTCTGCAAACAAATCTGCAGAACAGGGGAGAACAAATGAGCTAAAACTAGTAGAGAGAGAGAGGGACAAAGGCATAGAGAAAAACACAGGAGACGGATGCAAACAGAGAATAGAAGGAAAAAGGGGCTAAAAAACAGACGAGGATACTGATAGATCAACTAGCACACCTTTAACACTGCTACAACTCCTTCGTTTCCGCCTCCAGGTCTGTTATTCCCAACTTTGCATGCATTCTTAGTTACGTTATTATTGTTCAAGTGAATTATAATTCACTTTAACAGTAACCAGGCAAAGCACGCGTGAGGAAACTCATGCATGCCTTTGTACCCAACCGGGTCACTAGTTTGGACCAGTAACTCGACTATGCTTGTTGTGTTCAGCCCAACCACATGGGCCGAGCTGGACCCAGCTAAAAAAAAAACGAGTAAGATCGTTGGTTTTTTTTCTTGTATTTTTTTATGTTTTTTTCTTGTATATATATATATATAATATTTTCTTGTGTGTTGCATACGACCAATACCCTAACATATTATGAACATTCCTCCTTTTATAAAAAAAACAAATATTCAAAGTTTTAAAAGAAAATGTGTTTTAGCATGGATTTCTTAAACAAAAAAAATTATTTTCTTACATTCTGGATTTTACAACATGTTTGTAAAACTCCAAAGAGTGTTGGCCAATATTCCAAAAAAATACAAAATCTTATTTTTGGAGAATTCTACTTTATTCACCATTTATATTTGGATAAAGAAATCCCAAAGGGATTAATATACAAAATATTATTGGGAATAACTTGTTATTATTCACTGTTAATGTTTGGATAAAAAAAAACCCCAAGTGATTAATATCCAAAATATTTTTCTAGGAATAATAAGTCATCACACATCCTTGAAAGAAGCCT
>Ga0307517_10012305_pt1 | contig 11758 bp, 5 predicted proteins | sample 23_EM_MG_FD_194515 | JGI IMG/M metagenome (GOLD analysis project Ga0307517, IMG submission 194515) | Populus trichocarpa ectomycorrhiza microbial communities from riparian zone in the Pacific Northwest, United States - 23_EM | ecosystem: Host-associated > Plants > Roots > Unclassified | place... | reverse complement strand
AGAAAAAAGAAATCAATTAAAACAAAATTCACCTTTTAATCGATTATTTTCTTTTCTTTTCGTTTTCTTTCTTCTTAATGCTTGCGAACTGTGAGAACCGGAGAGAAAGGAAAAGAAAGAGGCTTGTACTCCAGCTACCTCAGCAGAGATAACCGGAGGTAAGGAGGAAGAAAGTGCCTTGTACTCTAATATTTCAGTTACGAATCAGCACCGTGCGGTTGAGCAAAATTGCGGGAGAATCAGAGGATGAGAGTGAGGGAGGATGGCTAATTGGTTTAAGATGCAAATGTAGATGTTCTTAGTGGAATATTGAATTTAAGACGTTGGATTATGCCGAGTCCCGGGGAGTTTGAAAAGGTCGCGGACAAAATAATCTTTGGATAGTTAGTTCAGAGGGAGCTGACGTGTGAGGTTTTTAGCGAGAATGAGAGTAATGATGAATTGATGAGAGACGACAGCACATCGCAACAGCCTTTTTTTGAAAAAAGAAAGATTCTGGGGTTCATCCGGGTATTTTCGTATATTAATATCATTTTGACAAAAATATATAAATTTTTTTTGGGTAAAATAGCATTTACATTTCAGAAAAATGGTTAAATATACTGACATAAATTACAATTTAGAGGAGAAAAAAAAAAGAAAGATATAGAAAGGCTGAAATTTTAATTATAATATTATTAGTGTTATTAAAAAGATTTTAACGAGATAAATTTAATGACACTAATAAAAATCACCAACGATAACTAAAATAAGTAATAAATCGTTCAAATATAAATAAGCAATTACAATAAAAAGAGAGAGGAAGTAAAAGAAAATAACAAAGAGACTCTACAAACATATCAAAATTGTAATAATGATACCATCGATACCATTAATTTTTTTTTAACAAGATGAATCAAACGATACCGAAAAATATCATAAATGGTAACTTTAGTGGATCACAGGTATCACACCAAAGACAAGTGAGCAATTGCTACACGGGAAGAAAAAGAAAATAAAAAGACTTTAGAAATATACCAAAATGTCGTTACAACACCTTTAAAAAAATACTGATAAGATGAATTCAATAATACTAAAAAAATAATTCAATGATATTAAAAAATATTATCAATAATAATAAGAGGAGGACACATGCATCATCTAGAGGCACGTGAACTATCACTTTTTTTTACAGTATATATGGCTCCTCCAATTATCATTGATAACCTTCCTTGTTTTATTTGCATGCGTTGAAACAAAATTTTTTTGGTGTTACTAGTGGATTCGTAATTAAAGTTTTGATCTACTTTTAAATTTTTTTATTATTTTTTTGTCTCTTATTTTTTTTTTGTATATAATTTATGTCAGCTTATTTAATTTTTTAAAAAAGATATCGTGTTTTTCAGCAAAAATGTTTTGAAATGTTGTGTTTTTTAATTATAACATGCATTAATTATATTCTTTCATTAAATTTTTTTCAAACTATATTATCTTACTATTTTTTTAAAAAAAATAGTGCTGTTTTTTAATTTTTAAGAAAAAAATCAGTTCGTGCCTGTCAACCTCATCCAAACAGTTTAATACAGGTAACTCCATTTATAGGATGTGATGTCGGTACGAGAAGTAAAAATTTCATGCATCTCATACTTCTGATATAATTTATTAATAATTTGACGAGCGGAATGAATTTAATTTTATATAAAAATTTAAATTTTGATTTGGAAATATCTCCATGAAGATGGTGATGGACGCTTTACGAGTGCTGTACTTTAAAACACAATGAAACCGAGTTTCTCCCAGTTTGATGATATACTGTAGAGTATTTTTTTTAATTGTATTTTTTATTTAAAAATTTATTAAGATAATATTTCTTATATTTTTTATTTATTAACATATCAAAATCATTAAAATACATTAGAAAACATCAATTTAATTTTTTTCAAGTAAAATATACTTTTACAATTACTTGATAAATTTAAAATACAGGCAGTTTAGATAGAAAAAACATATTTCTCTATATTTCATGTTTATTTAGATAATACAAAAAAATAATTTAAAATTACTTGATAAATTTATTTTATATATATAACGACTAACGGAAGAGAGGCATACAAAAACAATAAAAAACCTAAAAAGGCCGAAAAAAGCGACACTCTGCTGCTCAGAGCCAAAACCCAGTATCAAAAGCCTGGCTAACAAGTCCATGTTAAGAGTGAAAACCTTGGCCCATTATATCGTTGCTCTATCAGGGTTTCAGTTAGAGAAGACTGCAAAAAGTGGAGTCGTCGTCGTTTTTACGCGACCTTAAATCACAAAGAAGAAGCAAATCATCAAACGTATTGGTAGAAAAAGAAGATGTATTAACCTGAAAATTATAGGATATATAACTTAAGATAAATCAAGTTTTTAGTTAAACCGAATAATATATTAATTTGATTAAATTTATTTGATTTATATAATTTTTTAATAATTTAGTTAGTATGTCGAGATACATCTTAAACTTCAATGACTAATATTTTAAAATAAAAACAAAAATAATTGATTTATGATCGCATATTGATTCAATAATCTAATAATACAAAATAGTTTTCAAATCAAATCTAACATTAGGAGTCTTAGCATGATTATAATGCTGTGTGTTCTCAAATAACCCTATCATTTTACACCGTTTAGTTTGTGCCTAAAAATGCAAAATAAAAATAAAGGTCAACAGATTTTAAAAAGTAATTTTTATAAAAATTGAAAGAGACAGTTTTATCCATACCACCGGATCATAATTTCACAATCTTTCGCGCCATCAATAAAACAAAACCCATAGCGAGCGGTGAGCCGAGCCAAGCACCAGTGTGGTTTTGGCGCGAAAAATCCCTCCTCTCTCTCTCGCAGTAATCCCTCCATGGCAAGTTTAGGGTTTCGTCCTCCTCAATTCTCCGAGGTAGCAATCAGCATAAAAAACCTTTCGATTCAATTGATTTTACTCATTTTATCCGACTTTAAATTCAATCAATTTCAGGATCTCGCTTGGCTTCCTCCTTGGCTCCAACATCCTCAATCAGAATCAACATCACCAGAAGCCGAAGCTAATCAAGAATTCAACGTGAGCAATTAATTATTATTGATATTATTATTTATTTATTTCATCAAAATATTTTAGGTTTTATGTTACGATGCGTAGGGTTTGATTAATAACGGAAAAGATGTGGAGATTTTGTCAATTGAAGAACAAGGTCGAAATTATTATTGTAATAATTTTCATTTGTTCTTGTCATCCGGAGAAGATAATAATACGCAGTATAGCATCACTCCATCGCCGGGCAACGTAAGTCCTTGAGATTGTATAAGTTTTAATTAATCTTTGATTTTTTGTCAATTTCTTTTCTTGATTTTGATATTTTTAATATAATTTTTTTTTTGGAAGCTGGTGTGATTTATTTATTTTTGTTGCGATGCAGTTGCTTCATCTTCGTCTGCGTCTTTCGTCAGATAGTGATTTGCATTCTAGCCAGAGCCAGCTTTTATACGGGAATGAAAGATTGCATGATTCTAGTAAAGCCCTGCCCTTGAAGCAAGTTGAAACTTCGGGTGGCGTGGGAGAGGCAATTCAATTGAAAATGGATAGTGTTGGCGGTGGAGTAATTCCATCCTTAACTTCTGCCCCGATATCCATGGAGAATGCTGATCCACGAGAGTTTACCAGTAACAGTGACAGTGGGAAGCAGTATGAAGAAAGGAAGGGCCAAAATGCCAGTTGTATGATGCATGATTCGCGTCTAATTTCCATTCCAACAACAGCAGAGAATGCTGGTCCGCAGTCTGCCACGAATTATAAGGACAGAGGATGTCAGCATGAAGAAAAATGCAATGTGATATGCATTAAAGATGCTGATATCAGTGATGCGGTCGAACTCTCTATTTCTGCATCGGAAGCACTGGTTATACATAAATTCATGAAGACTGGCTCATCTTCAGATGCTTTGACCAAGCAAGCAATTCTTGAAGCTGCACTGCATATTAAACAAGCACGGTTGGAGTCCTCTGAAGATGCCTTTGGCTGCCCATCTGATGAAGCTGATGAGATTGATTTCCTTTCTGATTTAGATGATTCGATTATGGAGGACGCTTATCTAGATGTAGGGCTGTCTTTTAGTGCCCATGGTGATGAGCATCTTCATGACCTGGACGTGTCTCAAGTTGAAGAAACTCCTGTGTTAGAAAATCATCATCTGGAAAAAGGATCTGAACATGTACAGCTTCTGCCTCAGCAAAATAATGCTGATGATGACTCAGATTTGGGTTCAAACCCCTCTGATGCAGCATGTCTTGGCGATCACATTTTAACTCAGCCGGCTGAGAAACTTTCAGAGAGTTCCTCAGGGGCAAAGGTAAAGAACTTCTCCTTCTATCCTTTTCCATCCGAAGAAAAATGGGATATGGAATCATTTTCTACAGTTCATCTACTTTCCCCTTTTCTCTGTCTTTTATTCGTACAGTTTGTATTCACCAAAGATGGAAACTTAGGCTTGGTAGGCCATTGGTGTTAGTACTGTGCCACGTTACTTAAATGTGAATAATTCTCTTTTCCATTTAAAGAATTGATTTTGCAATGGAAAACCCTTCATTTCAGCCTCCAGTGGATGTAAACTCGTTCCATGCTTGCAGTGCAGAAAAAGCTGGTGAGTTAGCCGCCCCTCCCCCCCCTCTTTACCTACTGTTGTTGATAGCTTTTTGTGCTTGAATTTACTCTTCTTTCCACCCTCACAGAAGGAGCCCGTGAAGTACATTATTTAATCGCAGACAGATTCAAGAGCCGATGGTTTGGAGGCTGGGCATTGGAGGTGAGGAATGCATTTATTTTATCCAAGTCCTCTTGAAATCCCTCTGTTATCAGCCATGTTAATTTTGCATCCTTTTCCACTCATGCAAGGAAGGAGATGCTTCTGCAAAGTTGAAGCAGAACAGCCCCAAAAGTATCCCAAAGTTTTTTGTTGGCGAGACAAGCTTTCTCTCTGAATCTGCTGATGTTGCCCCGGATGAGAACTCTTTTGTGCAGAAACATGAAACGAGGTCCAATACAGGTTCACAGTCCAGCATACCTTTTGAAGCTTTACATGATAAACAAGAGGTTATATCGTCAGATTTATCATTGGTGGATCCACTATGTTCTGTTGTTCCTTGTAGTATCTCTCTTGAAAATGCCATTTCCCCATCAGTTCAGAATAATAGAAAGGTTGATGCTGAAAACTGCTTCAACCCCAAAACAGACACTGGGACGGAGAATTTCCAGAAAACCTCTCATCTAAAAGCCGAGCCTGTCTTTATGGACAGCCAAACTGTGCCCATAATTATGGGCCAATGTTCTAATGCTCCGGTTCGAAGGAGGGTTGCCTCACTTAGGACTTATAGCACACTTTCACCGAACTGTGATGCTGTTCTGGAGAGGGAAGGACCTTGCCATAATGGAAGGTACTCATCAGGACATGTCAGAAATCTGCTTGCCTCACATCAGGAAATGGGCTGCATTAGACTGTCTGATCAGAGGAATTCTAAAGGGGTCTTGCCATTCAAGTCTGTGTTTGAGAGCACTGATGGTAGAGATAGTGAAGAAAATCAGGACGTGGTGAGGAATCTAGTTGCTGAAATAACTTGTCAGAAGAGAAGTCATGATCAGCCTACAAAAGACAGGACTGAGATGAAAGCTAAGCCTTCAGTACAGAGGAGGTCACCTCTTATTCTAAACCGAAGGACACGCTGCCGTCCACAGGCCTCTGAACTCTTTACTCACAACTTAACTGGAGAAATAAGTCCTGAACAGGCCGTGGGACAAGAAAATATAATTAAGCTTCATCCAAGCAAAAATGCCGAGAAGATAAAATTGAAATGGGAAAACTCCTTTGGTGCTCGTAATCCAGTTAGAAAGCGAGTTTGTTTCTCAGAAGTTGAAGTCGACCTTTATCAAAACAAGGACCTTCGAAAGCCACAAACTCTACATAGAAATGGTTAGATTCTCTTATCAATTACCTGATATACTACTTTCTTCATCTTCTTGAAGTTACTGGTGCATTTTTTTTATTTTTTATTTATTTTTTATGTAGGTTCTACAATTAGAGCTGATAAAAAGAAAAACAATGGCAACACTTGCTCAGAGGTTCAACCTCAAGATGTGAAAAGTAGTTTCACATGTCAAATAAAGGATGCAAAGAGATTGATATTTCATGGTTTAGAGTTCTTGCTCACAGGATTTTCCCATAAGAAGGAAAAAGAGATCATCGAAATAATACAAATATACGGTGGCATGATTGTACTGGATATTCCACCTGTTCCAAATTCAAGATTAAAGCGAGTTTCAAGATCTAATCTGCAGCACCTTCCTGTTGTTATATGTTCAAAAAAGGTGTGCTTTTAACAGCTAAAGTCATCTTTTAACGTTTCCCCCTCCTGTCATTGTCTCTCTTTTTTTTACTATCATCATCTTCCGCTTAGCTTCTCAACTGGAAAGCTTTGACTTACTTGTATATGGAAGTTTCACATCTTTTTTAACCATCTGACAATGATGTGTCTGAAATCGAGAGAAAATAGTGGAAAACCTTACTGCAGTGTAAATTTACGTAATCTATACATCCTTTATTCTTCTTACATTCAACAGTAACATTATTGTAAGTTTATCATATGCAATTTCGCTTACCTTTTATTGTTGTCAGACAAGGAAAATTGATTTTTTCCCGTTTTCATTTTATTCAAAAAAACGAATCGAACATAGCCTTTTGTCTTCCATTTCGTTCTCTTAACTTTCTTTTCTCATCCTTTTGTTTCATCAGAGTTTGGGTTAAGTAGTAGCTCTAACTTTCTAGATTTGATACCATGAGTATTATTATTTTGTAGCTGTTGCATATTTTTGCTGAAGCAGACTACCCATCAACTCTAAAGATAGGGTACCTCCTTTTCTTCCTTTTGCCTTCAATTAACTTTGACACAATCACTTTCACCTTTGGCTAATTATTAAAAAAAACGTATAAAATATTTGAGAAAGATCAATGATTTTCTATAACTGAACTCTACCTGAACTCTTTCTTTGGAATTAGAAAAAACTTATTTAGTATTTTATCAATGCTGGAACTTCTTTTCTTGTCGATGATATAATTATTTCCTCAACATGATCATTTTCATTTCAGCTACAAACCACCAAGTTCTTGTATGGATGTGCTATGAATGCCCTTATTCTAAAATTAAAGTGGCTTACTGATTCGGTTGCAGCAGGTTCTGTTGTATCTCCTGACAAGTAAGTTATGCATTGGTGCTGTATTATGAACCTTCTTGTTATATATGTGGTTCTGAATTTAGTAAGTGAATTTGCTTTTAAGTCTACATACTTTAAGACATTGAATGCAACTTCTGTTACAGATGTTAATCCCTGTTTCAACTGGACAGCTAGTATATTGTTGTGACTGAAGCCATTGATTAAGCCATTGATTAAGGGCATAGTTAGTATGAGTGGGTCATAGGCCAAGCAAACATGGTTGCGATTGATTCTTGGTGCCATCATGTCTTTGACATAGGTCCAGGTTAACCATGGAGAAAGTATGAATGGCATAAAAGGTGAAGGAAACGAGACATGCCTGAAAATCAGTCATACATATTTTATTCCACGAGGCAGTAGCTGAACAAAAACTTTTGCTCTTGAAAACATATTCATGGTTATATTATTAGTCTTCCTTTTCTTTACCTCCTTTCCTTTCCTTTTGGTGCAAAACCTGAGAAATGTCCCATTTATGAATTAGCTTTAGCTTTAGACAGAATTGGTATATCTAAGTTTGCCTGATAGTTTTGAAGGGACCTTCATTGAGAGCCATGGCAAACTTTTTTCTTATTCATGTAACTGCTGCAAATTTGATATGTGATCACCCTTTTGTGTACTTAAGTATAGATCTGTGTCTCTGTAGTGCATGATCTTTTTTCTTTATTGGTTTAGAAGAATTTATGCAGGGTTTTGACGGGTTTAGACTGTAAATTTTTTCAATTTATCATGCACATTTGTATGCATAATTAGATTGAAATCTGTAAATCAGAGTTCTTTGAAATTTAAATTGCTGGAACTTGTATGAATAATTAAATAGAGAATTGGTGCCTATCTATTTCTAGAGAATAGAGATACCATTTTTGGAGGGCCTTAGCTCATGATGTTCCTCAATACGACCCCTCTCTTTGGAATAATTAAAATTTTGCTTTTTAATTTCAGTGTATCTGATTTTAAGCTTGGCGACTTCGCCTCATTTTTTTTTTGTTTCTATTGGTTTCATGATTTGTGATTGATCTTTTTCAGATACATGATCATATCAAATCAGGCTTATTTGAAGTGTACAAGAATAGGGAAGTCAGTCTGCTGCAATCATCGGAAACATATTTTTGATAGAGTGGGGATTGTGCTTCATGGGAAGCATAGATTTTGCACCAAATTGACAGTAATAGTGAAGGTAAGTATTATCTTGATGTCAAGGAACTATTTCTCATCCAAATTTTGATAATCTTTACAGCAAATTTCAATTACTTCATGCATTCTAATCACCTTTGAATTATCTGAGATGTAGTCTTCCACGGATGTCTCATTCTATTATTCATTCAAAGCTCTGTTCAAGTGCAAATAGTGATTGGGGGTTTGTGCAAAGCAATCAACATGTATCAATAAAACTATAAATGTGCTTGATGATGGGAAAAAAGTTGAGTAATAGTCTAGCTAGTTATTGAAATTCACAAGCTGTCCTCTCGAATTTCACCAAAGAAATGATTTAATTAGCTTTAAGATCAATGTAGTGAAGAACTTGATGGAAGAATATTTGAAATCCTCTTGGGGATTTAGACTCGTGCCATCAAAATTTGCTAAATATACGGTTTATTTTTGAGATGATACAAGCATACCATGCAAATGCAAATGTAGAGACATTCAAGTTTATATGTGAGATACAGAAAAACATATTGTCGAATCACACAACTTCAATGCACATTCATCATTCCAGTTACTCAATGTCTGTCCCCAATGCTGGCTTAAGAAATGTCTCCTCTAGTACACTATCTTTCTATTATACAAAGTGTTCGTTCTCTTTCTTCTTTTTTTTTTTTGTTGTTAATTTCATCCGTTCTTATGGTGCATTGACACGGTGAATTATAGTCGCAATGGACCTGTTTTTCTTTGTTTGTGCTTCGTAGCATGCACATGGACAGGTGTTCAAAACCCTTCAAAGTTTAGTGGAGAGTCTCGACTCTGAAAAGATATCCATGGGGGCTATTGTCACTGAGAATGAGACCCGGGAATTACGTCACTTGAGATACTGTGCTTCAGAAAGGAAAATACCCATGATGGTAGGCACTCTTCTCTTTTACCTTTTTCCCCCTTTCTGATTCCTTATTTTGTTGATAAATAGAATCCCTAGACCACTTGGAAATTATCAGAGGCTTCCAGGGTGCCCCAAACCTATTTTTCCTGCACTTGAATATGCTCAAATGTTATGGTTTTCCCCACAACTTTCAGTTTTCAGTTGAAGTTGGTAACTTTTGCAGCCAGCTAGCTGGATCGCAAAGAGCTTGCATCTAGGGAAGCTTCTTCCTTTCATAGAGGATGAGGCCACTCCTTCGGTGATTGAGGTACCAAAATGCACAACTTCTATGGATTGGAGTCAAGAGATTTGAGATTTCCTCTTCATATCCACATGAGGTAAATGTTTAAAAATTGCGATAGCTTCGCCTTTTTTGTGCCTATTATTTATATTCTTCTTCCAGTGCCTATTTTGAATCATTTCTAGTATTCCTTTTTTTACTTCTCTTTGCTGTAGGTCTATTTTCAAATGGAACATATCAGGCACATTACCACCCTCCCCCACTCAGCTAAGTTCAGACTGGATAGCAAAGCAGATTCGAGGACAAGTTCATCGACTATTGCCTACCTTGTGAATTTAGTGGGTCATATCTCTACCCTAAAGTAGAAATTACAAAAGTTAAGGAAAAGGGATTACAAACTTAAAATCAACGAAAATTCTGTCAAGATTTGGGTTGATTCTAGGTGGGTTCTCCCATCACTCTCTTCTTTTAAAATAAATGGAAAACCAAAATGCTGAGCAAGCAATGCACTTGAGAACATAAATAGAGGTGTCTATGTCTGAGCATTTCCTACTATTGAGCATAAAAAGAGTGTTAAACTATCTTCCATTTTGTTTCCTTCCAAATGATTTAATACAGAAAATCTCCAAACAGGCAAGGAAAAGTTTTAATTTTCGTTGCTTCTTTCTAGTGCGAAAATTATATGCCTTGTTCTTTGTATGATTTCAAACTTGAAGGTTCCTGACATTGTTTTCCTCTTCCCTGTTTCAAATTGCAGCAAACTTCACTCTAAGACCCGAAGCTTTGAAGTGAGATTACTACTTCCTGAAGTGTTCTAGCATTGATGACTCCATTCCCTATCATTAGCCTGGTTGCTCAACCAAGGCTCTGCGCTGCAGATTAAGAATGATATCCTTGAATGGTAATCTATTGCAGCTGTTGTAGAGTATAATTAATTAAAAAATTTATAAACAATCCAATAATCAAAATTGGATAATGTGTAGACAGCTAAACCATCAGTATAGTATAATGTCTCTCAAATCATCACACGTGGACAACGTATGGACATTACTTTGTATTAGGAAGTCACTTGTACGTGCAAGTTCTACGTATGGACATTACTTTAACATAAAAGCCTAAATTATTGTGCTAGGGTTTAATTTTATGTACATAAACTTAAAATGAATATGAATTGAAAATGCAAAATATATAACATGTACACCTTTGAAGATTCTTTTGATATTTTTCCATTTAACGTTCAGGATATGAAATGATATAATTAAGATTTTATAAATATTTAATAGTTTGAGTATGCATGTTTGGATGGGTATTGTAGGTGTAATATAAAATAAATTTTAAGTGAATTTAACTTTGTAATTTCAAGTATTGTCTGCATTTAATTGGTTGAGATTGCTGAGAAAATGTAATTGAATTTGGCTTTGCAATATTTTCACTAATTGAATCTCACGTTGATTGTAATTTTTCAACTTTATTGGGGGAATTGAAGAAAAGATAAATTTCCTTAGGTTGCAAACAGAAGGGCCTGGTTGATATTAAGCATAGAGAAATCAATCGATAGAGATTAAATTTTCAGAAAAAAAATTTGACGTGATATCAAGAGGTTTTCAGGGAACAGTCTCGTGCTGAAACTTTCAACGGATACGGTACTGAAGTTTGGTCTGCTTGGTGGCAAGCTTGTTCTAATCCAGGAATTGACTTAAAGTCTAATCCGGGGTTGAATTTGCTTTTGAATATAGCTGGATTTAGACGGTGTCTGTAAATCAGTTTTAATTTGCTTTTTTAAATATATATTAAAAAAATTAATTTTTTAGTGTTTTTAAATCATTTTAATTTATTAATGTAAAAAATAAATTAAAAAATATATATATCATTTTGATGTTTTTCCAAACATAAAATACTTTTAAAAAAAATATCTACTATCTCCATAAACACCTTCTAACTCAATTAAACTTGCATGATTTATAACTTAATTTATGACTCGGTTAATCCAATCAAATTTATGTGATATGTGGCCAAGTTGACTCTATTTTTTTTTTAATTCAAAATAATACTATTTTATTTTATTTTTAATAAATTTTATTCAAACATTGTTATTTCATTTTAAAATAAACAAACGACATTGTTTTAGAATATGTTTGGGTTAACCACCAACCCAAGAATTAACCCAATTAAT
>Ga0307517_10012304_pt1 | contig 11759 bp, 12 predicted proteins | sample 23_EM_MG_FD_194515 | JGI IMG/M metagenome (GOLD analysis project Ga0307517, IMG submission 194515) | Populus trichocarpa ectomycorrhiza microbial communities from riparian zone in the Pacific Northwest, United States - 23_EM | ecosystem: Host-associated > Plants > Roots > Unclassified | place... | reverse complement strand
ACGCAATAGTTGAAGCTCGCCTCGCCTTCTGTAACGAAAGATACTCGACTTCGTGCATCCTTCTCGTCGAAAACGGCCGCTTGTACAACTGCTTTTCGCATCAGCTCCTGCTGGTGGCTCTCCCAGCTATTTGGATGAGTTAGAACGATTTCGATCGTCGACCCGAAGCTTCTCCACAAGCCCTCTCCCATTGGTTCCGACTCTTTGATGTGGGCGATCGTTGAGTTGAAGAGGTGGGAGATAAAGTCTGCGAAGAGGTCGATGATTGATTTGCCCTGAGGCAACTCCACAGTCATATGCCCCACCGCCGCTGCAGGGAGTTCCCCTTTGGCGAGCTTCAACTTCCACCTATCTACGTGTCAACAAGGCACAGGAGGAAAGCTGATTACCCTCACCATCTGATCTGGTTGAGCTCCTCAACATCATCCCATTGAGCGGCGTCCCCGGCACCACAAAACTTTCCGTCGCGATCATAGTATAATATGGACGGGATTTTGAAGCCTTTCCAATTGCTGTTCAAGAACCTGCTCCAAGTGATCAGGTGTCGAGTCCGCACGAGATGCAAGGGGAAGGAGCCACTACGTCGTGACGGGTTTGATCTCAGGAACAACCCCCGGCTCGAGAAATGAGTAGCAGACACCGCTGTGGGTGGTCCCTATGTCGAACGCAAGTACGAGTTTTCGGGACGACCCTTCGTAAGGCGAACGCGTGAAAGCCATGACCGCAATGTAGGAAAGGCAGGAAGAGAGGCACCCTGACGAGAAGCCAGCACTCGATAACACGAAGGGGTATATCGCACTTCAAGAGGCGCCAGCCACACTTTTCATATGTATGGGACGCCTCGCGGAATCTTGCCTTCATCTCTTCACCGTGTTCACTCTTCAGACATGTGCTCTAATTCGGAGAAACCCGGAGGCAAGGGACTGAGGAGCGGCCGGTGTCCCAAAAAACCCTTTGTATGCACTGTTACGTATCCAGTCACTCTTCAAATAGCATTTGTTGAACCCCTAGGGAGGGGGTTAGTGAGTGCGGCTGAGAACATGGGGAACCGTTACCGTCCTCGGCAGTCAGTGACATCCGGCTCAAATCAGGACAAACCGCTGGATTCCCAAACGTTCACGTTATACGGGGTGAGCAGCTCGAAAGCACGGTGTTTTGACGCCGCATCCCTTGAACTGTGCAAGGAGATTCCGATGAGTTTCTTATTTCACCTGGGTGAGCGGCGCCGGCTGCGCACGAGATCGGGAGAGGTGCCGCGTTGAGATTGGGAAGAGTACACATCCAGGGCTTGATGCGAAAAGGAGAAAAAACCAGGGAGTTGTCGTGAACATCGCCAGCCAATTCTTGGACGGTGTGGCGGGTCGCGACGGATGTAACGGACAAAATTGATGCCCCTGCTCCCGTCTTTTCGCCCAATTCCCACCAGAGCTCGGGGGACTTCTGCCTGTTTTCTTTCCTCCAGTTCCCTTTCCACTCTTCACGCCGGGTGTTAATGCACCCACGTCCAGCGAGGCAGTCCTGATACTGCGTCTGGAGATCTGGTCACGGACTCCCCCTTCCTTGTAAACAGCTCCCGTTGACCGGACAGTGCGAGGGAACTCTAACCCCCTAATTGATGAGAGTGACCCCGCTAGAAACTCTCGGATGTCCTATATGCTTCATCTCGCTTCATTCGGTCCGTCAACCCAGGTCTCACAAGCTTTCACCACACCCAATTTCCGAGGATTACCGTAGCGTGGGCCAAATATTTTGACGACCAACAGTCCACCTAATCCTAAGCACATTTTAGTGTTGACTTATGCAGTGGCTAATTCTAGGCTGCTTTCCGCTGTTCCTGGCCTGGGACTCAATGCAACGAAAATTCGAGTAAAGAAGGGACCCTCAGAGATCACACGGGGTTGCACAAACCTACGTCTCCTGAACCGTTTTTTCGTCATCGTATAGGACAGCAACGTCGCTGCTGTAAAGGAGTCAGCATGCATGACGCATAATGACCAGAAAGACGTACCGCTTTTCTATGCCCTGTAGAAGGGTTTGGTGAGGGATGTCAGTTAGTAAACCAAAGGTGAGTTCGCAAAAGACGCACTCCCTCCATCCAAGCCACCTGGGCCTTGAACTCAGTCTGACCGTAGATGTAGATGACCTCAAGTTGGTGGATGAAGATCGGGAAACCAAGGAGGGACATTCCGGTAATACAAGGGGCCTTTGAAGGGTCCACGAAAATATGGGATATTGTTTTAAACTTCCCTGTTGCTGTTTTTCAGATGGAACTGTCCCGCAAAGACTCCGAGTCGGTTCGCCTACCTTGTTCCTCATCCATCCATTGCGGCTTATTATTTGTGCCCGAGTAACGGATTACAGGGAAATCCATAACCTGGCTAGCGATCGGAGGGTGTGGGCTAATACTAGCGATCTTCTCGCGAAACTCCTGCGTACCCGATACCCGCGTACCCTGAAAATTGGTTCAGTTCCAAGCGCCCAATCCGAAAGCGAAAACGTCCACCTTGAACAGAGTGGGTCTGAAGATTTCAAGATCGATTTCTCCGGTTATTGACAAGTACTTTTTGTGTGACCGTGCACGGTGTTCTGGGTCCGAAGGGTTATAGTTGATGGAGCATGGCGTCCCATAGGTGGACCTCACGAGCCGGCCGACGACAAAATGGTCAAGGTAATACGAGATTGCACCAGCTGCCACCGCCACGTTCCTAATGCGCGCGTAAATCGACCGGACGCCTTGGAAGGAAACAAACGTACGTTTTACTACCGGGACGCGATAGTTTTAATCCTCGGGTAGCGATTTCACGCCCAACTTCCCGGAGTATCCATGGGCTTGCACCAAAACCCCCGGCGAGGAAAACAAACTGAGAGGTGGTTAAGGTGTTGCTACCTCAAGGAGAGAACCAAATTCTTACGGTATTCGCAGGGTCTGTCTCCGCTGTGATGCTTTTGATACCTCTAACGATTGCATTCACGGAAGGTTCAAAGAACTTTTCCACCTCGTTCTAGAAGGAGGGATATCGCATCGGACTTCAAGTGCGCGAGAAGATACGACTCACCCCTGCAAACTGAGCTTCCCGCCCTTCACGCCGCAACTTGTGTCCGTATCCCGAGGCGATCCGAATTTCACGAATTGAGGTTTATTGCTGTCTGAGAAGATTACCTTCAACCCAGTGTCGAAGCTCTCCGTGAAAGCCACGAGGTCCTGCTCATTGTCAAACTTGGAGTTCTTGAACTTTGCTGGAGGAGAGAGAATGAGATAACGGGCGCAGAAAATGATCTCAGGCTTACCTTCTGCAAACGTTCGGGCCCTAGCGGTTACAACTTCTGCACCCTGGTAGAAGCCTGAATTTCCTATCAGTCCGGTGGGTTAAACGTCAAAATAGACCATTACATTTTGGCTCGTGGAACTCCTCCACCTCCAGCGGCGACGTGGAATTCACAGTGTAAGAACTGACATCGACAGTTCCACCGCCAGCATCAACAACCAGAACCTTGTACCCGGGCTTGAAACGAGTGGTCAGAATGTATCCTCGGAGTTGAACGGGAAAAACAACACCTCGAGTGACTCGCCAGACTTTGTATGCGTAACACAAAAATTGAAGGTGGCCTCACCCTCGGTGACGAAGGAAACTCGGGAGAGAGCCTCCTCTTCCGTAAAGATTGAGGCTCGGACAACCGATTTTCGCAAAAACCCCTGTTCACGACCTTCCCATCCGTTGGGGTGCGAGAGTATGAGGTCGATGTTGTGCTCGAGGCTTTCCCATAATTTTTTCCCCGTGAGTTCATGTTCCTGGATGTAAACCTTTGCGGAGTCGAACAGATAACGGATAAAATCCGTGAAAAGGTCTTGGAGAGATTTGCCCAAGGGCAAATCTGCGGTCACGTATTTCTTCGCAGCCCTGGGCAACTCTCGGGGGGGAAGTTTCAATTTCCACCTGAGATCGCATGAACCCCTGAACATTGATGCGGCGGAGAATCATACCATCGAACTTCATGGAGGTTTTCAGCTTCATCATCGTCCACGGTACCCTTGACGCCGCGGAAGCTTCCGTCATGGTCGTAGTACAAGGCGGATGATATTTTGAAATTTCCAATCGCACGGTTGTTCAAGAACCTGCATCGTACGGCCAACCGTTGAGAAGAAAAATGAGACGGATATGGTCATTGATTACCTTCCGACGGATTTGATCTCGGGAACCAACCCCGGATCAAGAAGCGCGTATGAAACTCCGCTGTAGGTGGTCCCTATGTCGAATGCGAGCACGAGTTTTCGAGAGGTCCCTCTGTAAGGTGAACGCGTGAAACCCATGGCTGCGAGGTTGGAGAGGTTGGAAGAGAAGCTCTCTGACGAGAAATTGTATTTTCATACGACGATGGGCGGTCAGCCACACTTTTCGCCGCCCGGCCAGGGAACAAACGTAATTTGACACACGCGAACTGTGGCTGATTTGCCTCACGGAACTCCACCTCTCCACACCATCCCCACTCTACAGGCATGCGCTCCACTTCGAAAAATTTCGGAGGGAAACTCTGGTCCCGTATCCCATTCTCATCCGGACGAGGAAAGGCAGAGGATATCAAACTCACTCCGAGTGTTAGGGACGGTCCAACACCAGCCCCAGTTACCAAGGTATTGGAACTCGAGCTTGCTGAAGAGGGGGTCAGATGTGCGAGACTTGAGGAGGAACTCCAGAGGGTCACCGGTCAAGGCCGAAGTGGGAGCGTTCGTTAAGGCGAACGGGAGAGCGGAGGATGAGGTTCGCTTGAGAAGGACATGAGTGAGATGCAGACGAAGGTTGGTCGGTTGGAGGGGTAATGGGTTCCGATAGCTGACGCGGTTTGTGAACTTCCTTACGAAGCTCACTGACCCACAAACAGTGGATGGCGTGTTAGAGAATTACCCGCACGGTTGGACGAAAAGGATAAGCTCCTCATGGAGAGAACGATGGAACTGAACGCTGCACAGGCGTTTCTCACTGAGGTCGATACCATTTCAGAGGCGGAGGTGATGGGGATGGTTGAGAACCTGAACACCCTCATCGCCTCTGCCTCTGGCGTCCTCTCGGATAATTGGGACCAACGAGAACGGGTACCGGGGACGCTTGTCGAAGGCCCTGACTTGAAGCAAATCCGCGATTACTTCGGTGACCCGATGTTTGAACAAATCGCCGCAAGGAACCCTGCTGCCGTCACCATCGCTCAAATGTACCCTGACCATTTTGTCGAATGAATCACTTCGGGTTGGGGGGCGGAGAGGCGGCAGGGACACTGGGTGAAATATACGGACGACCTCTACCAAAGCCACGTGCGTTTGACGGTAAAGCTGACTGTTTGCAACAGCAGAGGGTCAGACAATCGCATCAAGGTGGAAAACTCTGACGAAACGGTACATACTTCATCGAGAACCGCCTCGGAGTTGGGGGGTCATGGGCGGTCCTACTCGAATCTTAATGGTTGCCCGGTCTTTCCCTGACTTTTCGGAAGCGTGATCATTGAAGCAACCCTTCAATTGGATGCTACTATTAAAACCGAGTTCGCTTCGAGTGACTTTTCTGCATACATTGTACCGCCTGGGCTGGGTTTCGCAGAAGAAACAATGGAGAACGAGTTCGGAGAGGATGGGACAAGAGAGGGAGGAGAGCGCAGGATTGTGGCGGCTTGTGGCGGGGGATGGCGGCTGAATGGAATGAGCGCCACGAGGCCAGCTATCTGCTATCGTCCCACCATCTGTATCGACTCAGCGACATTATGAAGTGGCGAAAGTTCCTCAGTGTACCAAAAATCCATCGTCGACCGCGAAGCAAAGCCAGAAGCGAGACCAGCCCCATCGAAGGTCAAAGTGGAGTTGATTCGGTCGTTTCACCTCCCACCGTGGAGTCAACTCCAGATCTTCGGATCGGTGCCTCAACTTTGCCAACGTCCAGTCCCTTGACCCTTCACGACCAGGAATCGAACGGTAAGCAAGCGTCTCGATCCTGGGCGATTTCTCTAAGCACACTTTTTTTTTTCGTGCAACAGACCCCAGCACCATACCCGACCAAACCCCATCCGTTCCCGAAAGGGATCAAGACAGCCTCCAGAAATCTCCAGACCATACCGCTGACCCAAGAGCGGCATCCGAGAACGAATCAGACCGGAAGTCCACCGCATATGCCACAACCAAGTTAGCCATCAATCTGGTGAAGGAATCCGCGGACGCCTTTCCGCCTCTCAAGTCCGTTGCGGGCGGTCTCTTGGCCATCCTGAATCATTGTGATGTATGTCCGTCTCTCTCGAAAGATACCACCCATGAGGCTTACAACTGTACTAGCAAACAGTGGCATGTCGCCAAACGATTGAATCGTTGGTACCCCGAGTTGATGGACTGGCAGAGTCGCTGAGTGCGCCTGTTCCAGGGGGTGAAGTCAAGGAGGAAGAGAGGAGGAAGGTTCTCGAACGGTAACCACGCACTCTCCGATGTTAGCACCCAGTCTGACGTGCATAACTTGCTAGGAAACTGGATATTATTCTTCAAGAGCTCACCAGACTGGAACGACGGGGTAAGGTCACGCGGTTCCTGAACAGTGCCGAAGATGTGAAAAGGCTTGACGGCCTCGTCGAGGATATCCGTGATGCCGTGATGGATTATCAGGTTCGTCCTCGAGGCTCTCGCTCCCAACTTGCCTAACACCTGTGTCAGACGTCGCTACAACAAGACATTTACGACAAGAGCTGTCGGGTCATTGTGAGTCTTACTTCCCAGGCATCCGCTCACGTGTGGTAACCAGCAAACAGAGCAGAGCGGACCTTATTCTCCTCAAGGGGATGCATCATGCTGCAGACGCTGGGTATCTCTGTGGGGACAGACAGGGATGTATGAAGGGTACCAGGAGAGAGGTTTTCTTCCAGCTCGAACGGTGGTCGAATGACGAGCAAGATAAACGCGTGTTCTGGCTCAACGGTCTCGCCGGGACTGGGAAGTCAACTATCGCCCAAACTTTTGCGGAGATGAGCTTCGCAGATGGGAAGCTCGGAGCGAGCTTTTTCTGTTCGCGGGATTTCGACGACAGGAGCAACCTACAGTCCATTTTCCCCACCCTCGCCTTCCAGCTCGCTCACAGGCATCCACGCTTCCGAGAGGAGTTACTCCCTGTGTTGACAGCGAGCCCTGACGTCGGACGGGAGTCCCTTTGTTCTCAGATGGTGAAACTCATTGTTGGACCATTCCAGGCAACACAAACCTCGACCCTCATCATTATCGACGCGCTCGACGAATGTCGAGACGAGGAACCAGCATCCGCGCTTCTCTCCGTGCTGTCCCGCTATGTGGACAAGATCCCCCTCGTCAAATTCTTCGTCACCGGCAGACCTGAACCTCGTATTCGCTCTGGATTTCGTTTGGAGTCACTCCAGCCCCACACAGATGTCCTCAGGCTCCATGATGTCAAACGCTCCTCCGTGGACAGCGATATCAGGCTATTTTTCGGGACACGACTGGCCGATATTGCCAGGAACCGAAGTGACTGTGACCTCTTGGAGGGTTGGCCAAGTTCATCTGACCTCGACACACTCTGCGCAAAGGCAGCTGGCCTTTTCATCTACGCATCAACAGTTGTCAAATTTGTTGCATCCAAGAACTACCAACCCACTGAGCAGCTTAACACCATCATCTCACTTCCTCAGAGCACTGTTGAGGAAGGGAGGTCAGGACTTGATCAGCTCTACACTGGAGTCCTACAGCAGGCATTCCTTGATGTGCAGGCTGATGATGGGAGATACTATTCCCAATTCAGATCTGTGGTTGGGGTGGTGCTCCTTATATTCAACCCACTCTCAGCAACTGCTCTGTCAGACATCCTAGGAATATCAAATCTATCCACTATCCTTCGCTCTCTCCATTCCCTTCTTGTCATCCCAACCAGCAAACTTGATCCAACACCAATCCATGTCCTCCACAAGTCATTTCCTGACTTCCTCACAGACCCAGGGCGCTGCACAGACCAACAGTTCTTCATAGATCCTTCAACCTATCACAGAGAGATCCTACTTTTGTGTCTCAACATGATGGGGGGAAGGTTGAAGAGGAATATGTGTCAACTGGATGGTCACATCTCTCTCAGTGAGGTTGAAGACCTTTCCACACGAAGGGCAACCTACATTGGAGGTGCCTTAGAATATGCATGCCAGTTCTGGACAAATCACCTTGCAATGGTTCCCAGCAGCAGCCCTTCTGTTGAGGAAGTGGACAAGGCAATTGAGAAGTTCTTCACAACACATTTTCTGTACTGGGTTGAGGTCCTCAGCCTCATGGGAAGGCTTGGTGTTGGTGTTTATGCCCTCAATGGTCTACAACATTGGTACATTATGGTGAGTTATATGTGAGGTACCCCCAAAAACCTGCCTGTGCTCACATTTAATTAGAGAGGAGTTTCCTGCAAGTGGACCAATGACAGCCAACGGTTTCTATTGGAACACTTTGATGCAATCCACAACTCCCCTTCCCAGATATACCATTCTGCCCTCCCACTTTGCCCCTCCTTGTCTTGGCTTCACAAGTGCTATAATGCAGAGTCCTTGAAAGTTAAGGTGGTGAAGGGACTCCAAGCTGAATGGGGAACATGCTCTCGTACAGTTTTACTTGAAAGCCCCAGTTGGGCCCTGTCATGCTGGAACAACACCATTGCAGTTGGGTCTGAGGCTGGGGACATCATCATCCTTGATGGAGTCACAGGCAGCCAAGCAGCTGTTTTTTCTGGGCATACAGATGAAGTGAGCTCCCTCACCTTCCAGTCAGATGGTAAATCAGTTGTATCAGGAAGTCATGACAAGACTGTCAAGCTCTGGGATATGCAGACTGGGGGAGTCACCAGGACCTTCTATGGCCACACTGGCCCAGTTTGGTCTGTTTCTATCTCAGCATACAGTGCCAGGATTGCTTCAGGGTCTGAAGATAGCACAATTAGTTTGTGGAATATTCAGACAGGGGAGTGTCATTGTGTTATAGAGCAACAACATCCTGTGCGCTATGTTAGCTTCTTTCCTACAAACCCTCAGCACCTCCTATCCAGATCCTATAATGTGGTCCAGCAGTGGGATATCAATGGTAACCAAGTGCAACCTGCATATCATGGTTCCTGTGTTGCTTTCTCTCTAGATGGGGCTCTGTTTGTTTTATGTGATGGGACAGTTGTCACAGTTCAAAACTCTTATTCCAGAGAAGTTGTGGCTGAGTTCCATGTGGATACCTATGATACCAGGCATTGTTGTTTCTCACCTGATGGCAGGCTCATAGCTATTGCCACTGGGAACACTGCTTATGTTTGGGACATTGCCAACTCAAATCCTCACCTTGTTGAAACCTTTATTGGCCATGTTGAGCATATCAACTCCCTTGCATTTTCCTCCCCCTCCTCCCTCATCTCAGTATCTTCTGATGAATCTGTCAAGTTCTGGCAAATTGGTGGCTTGTCAACTGACCTGGTTACAGCTGATCTGAAGTCTGTTCCACCTACTTCAGCTTCAATTGTGTCTGTTAGTCTACAAGCAGGGGATGGGATTGCTATATCAAGTGATTCAGATGGGGTGGTGAAGACCTGGGATATCTTGACTGGCCTCTGCAGGTCATCCTTCCAAACCCCAGCCAAAGGTTATTTTTCCAGAGATGCCCAGCTAATAAACAGCAAGGTGATCTTTGTTTGGTATGAATATACAGATAGGACAATTCACATCTGGGACACTGAGAAAGGTGAACTCCTTCAAACAGTGGTTGTATCTCACTTTATGGGCCTCAGAATATCAGGGGATGGGTCTAAAGTTTTTTGCTTTACCGGCAAGTCTATCAAGGCATGGTCTATGTGGACATGGGAGCCTATGGGTGAGGTGGAGTTGGTGGGGCAGAACCTATACCTAGACCCCCTTCATGTAGATGGTTCAAAGATCTGGGTCCAATCTTGGGACTCATCAACCCAAGGGTGGGACTTTGGGATTTCAGGCTCCCCTCCTATCCCATTATCCAACATGTCTACAGAGAGACCTCACCTAGATTTTATTGGTGGTGACAAATGGCAGACTAATGGCCCATGCAGGATTATGGATAGAGTGACAGGAGAAGAGGTTTTCCAACTATCTGGGAGATATGCAAATCCTAGTGAGGTGCGGTGGGATGGTCAGTATTTGATTACTGGCTATCAATCTGGAGAGGTGTTGATTTTGGATTTCTATCACCTTTGTCCTCAGTAGGGAGCTGTAATATACTATTCCTGCAATCATCTGACCTCTGGTGTAAGAATATCCTTTAGATAGGGGGGAGAGTCAACATGATACAAACTATATAATACTGAGGAAAGAATGTAAGATATAAGGCAGTAGTATAAGAAATGTGATTGTACTTGGAAAGTAATGGGCACTTTTTTTGGGTATGCAATTTGAAACTGGGTAATTAGATAAGCTTACACTATGGGCCCATGACAGCCTGCCAACAGATTCCCCACCAGGATTTGAGATGAAGGAAACTATGTATGCAATCACACTTGGTGAGTTTGAAGGCTGTGCTGCCAACCATGAATTCTTCTGGTGTCTGGGATCCAACCATCCTGGGCAACAAAAAGCCACTACCCCATGGCACATCACTATGACAAATCTGATCTTTACCAAAGGAATGTGACATTGATCTTTTCAATAGGGAAGCACTTATTAAAAACTTCATCCATGTGGTAATCATTCTCTGTGCACCCTTCCTGCCTTTGCCACTGTTCTGTTTGTTTAGGGTATGCTGGCACACAACAAGTGTTCCATAACCCCAGGCACTGCTACAGGCTTTAACCAAAGTGTAGACAGGTCCCCCTGGGATGGTCAGCAGTTACTGATTGACATCCCCACCCCTCAGTTGCCTTGCTGGACCACTGAGATCATGATCCAGGGAGTCTCTCTGCAGTCAATTTAGGTAGCTGATGCCAAATTGCTCACTGTCAGGGAATGGTGAACCCAGCACCTTGGTATATTTGAACATCAGGGAATGGTGGTGGTGGGCCCATCAACCATAGCCAGAATGATGTACATCAGTGAATGTCAACATTTGCTTTTTTTTCACTTTACTTTATGGCACTTTTCTCAAACTTATCCAGTTTTATGGTGGTAAATTATTCACTTTTTGGGCACTTATTTTGTGGTGAAAGTACTTTGGCTTAATAAGTGGCCACTCTTTAGGAAATAAGTGAAGAAAAAAGTGATCACAACTTTTCCTAATGCAGTTGTCCCCTCTGACAGAGACACAGGCAGGACTGAATACCCTCTTGGGAAAGAAAGTGGGTCTTTTCAAACTGTGGGCACCCAAAGACATTGAACTACCAATTTATTTTCAGCACTTACACTTGGGGACCCTATCTCCATCAGGAAAACCCTATGGGATAAAAAAGTCCAACGAGCCCATTGCAAACCAGTATTAGAATCAGCCAACAACATATTGCAAGAGGTCTTGGTATGGTGACAAACACTGAGCTTTCCTTTCTTGTACTGGTGGACGAGGGGGATGCGAGTTGAACATATGGATTGTTGATCGAAATAGACAGGACATCATGGAAAGCGTGAGTGAAAAAGTGACCCTCAGCAGTCCCAGAGCATTACACAAATCTATGTCTCCTGAACATTTTCTTCATCATCATACAGGACAGCAACATCACTGCTGCAAAAAAAATCAGTATGCATGGTGCAACATGACTGAAGGGATATACCGTTTCTCTGTACGCCATAGGAAATTCTGCTAGAGGGATGTCAGCCAACAG
>Ga0307517_10012303_pt1 | contig 11760 bp, 4 predicted proteins | sample 23_EM_MG_FD_194515 | JGI IMG/M metagenome (GOLD analysis project Ga0307517, IMG submission 194515) | Populus trichocarpa ectomycorrhiza microbial communities from riparian zone in the Pacific Northwest, United States - 23_EM | ecosystem: Host-associated > Plants > Roots > Unclassified | place... | reverse complement strand
CTGGTCATAGAAAGCGGCACTAATTATTTGGTGAAATATATGATTAATAATATTCTTAGGATCACACTAACAGTGAACATCACTTAAATGCTGAGGATACTTATCGAATTAGTGTTCTTAATAAGATGATGACCTTTAATTCTTCTATCAAGGGGCCGTGTAGTGCGACCCGTTGTTCAATTAATAACACATCACAAGAAAATTCTAAGATTGAGACACGTAGAAAAGTCTCCAATTGTAAACAATTTAAAAGAGGAAACTCATTGGAAAGTTTATAAAATGGAGAGGACAAGAGTACTATATATTTGAAATTTCAATACTTACTATATTGGGTTGCTTTCATTCGAATAGATTCAACTTTCGTATTTATTAATTTATTTTTTCAAGTCTTATGAAAATTATAATGATAATGTTCTGTCAATATTATGAATAAAATTACATTTTCCTACCAACAATAACTATAGCTATTAGCTAGCATTCTTATTCAATAAGAATAACGTCAGCGCCTAATCTAACATATTTATTAGCATTTTTTAGACTTTTCTTTGATTTTGACGTCATTATGTGCTCAATGAAATATCATGGTAGCATTTATTATTTTTTCTTCTTCATTTCGTGTTTTTTTATTTGATAATAACATATAATTTAGTATTAAGAATACTAATTAAATTGATTTGTTTTATTGAGTTTATCTAGATTCTCAAGTATTTTTTTTTCTCCATATTTAATTGAGGTTCTAATAAAGCAATACTTGAGGTTTTACGAAGATTCTTAAATCAAAATATGAATATGAAATGGAAGATCAATATAATAAATTTACAGATGTGCCGTTGAAAAAGAAGAGGGTGTGTTGGCGATATTCCAACTTATAGATTAATATTAATTAATAATACACCCTTCTCTCTTTTATTTTACACATGTACAGATTACGACTTCAAATATAGATACCAAGTGGTAATTACTGTGAAAGAAAACTACCATCTTTCATGATAAGTAATACAAGATATTCTTCAAATATTTTTCAAGATTATATATTCTAAGGTTTTAAGAGAAAAAATAGGTTTAATCTTAATAACTCTACATCTAGCATCTTTCTTGTATATTTTAAAAAATACATATTTCATCATCTTGATTTTTTTGCATACTTGTCATTTACTCAAACAAATTAAAATACTAGCTTAAACATTAAAGTGTATCTCATTCCATGAGAGACTTGTTTTGCAGGATCGAAACAGGCCCAAAACTCACCAACCAGTAAAAATCTATTTTTTTATGAAGTTTTTTCCACAACTTCATCAATAACGTTGTCAGTGGAAAACTGAACAAAAACTACTCCGTTCCCTTTTAACTTCTATAAAAAAAAATCTCCATGGGTAACAAAACTCTAGCATATGGGAAAATAATTAATCTCCCCACGGGGACTCCAATTCTTCTATACGCCAAACAACTCTTCTAACAAATACAAGTATTCAATAATGTTATTCTAGCCATACAAGAACAATTTCGCTCTTTTCATTACAACCAATAGAAAAGTCAAGTAATAGGTGCACAAAGACAACTCCGGTTTCAAAAAGAAAATAGATAAAACAACAAGTCAAGTAGACATCACTATCATCTTTTTATTTTTTTTTAAATAATGCATCTTCATGTCACACTCTTTGGCATGCCCAAGAGAATGACCATCCTCTCTAGGCATGCCCAAATGAATGACCATTCTCCCTCGGGTCTAGTCTAGGGGAAGGGCTTAGCCTCCATAGGTCTAGAGAAATAACCGTCCTTCCTTGACACGTCCAAGAGAATGACCATCCTTTCTAGGCACATATAAGAGAATGACCCTCTTCCCTTGAGTTTAGCCTAGGGGAAGAGCTTAGCTTCCATAGGATTAGCTACATTTGATGTTTTGGACCTTAATCTTCTAGACCTTTTGGGTGTATAAAAGTTTTCGAGGGACTCACCATATTTCTATCAAACATTAATATAGATGTAAATGATATTTATACCTCATTAAATGCTATTGGGATAAAATTACATTCCATACCCCCCTCTTTACAAAATGACAAGACTAATGTGTTATAAATATACTATAAAACCTTTAAAACAAAGATTCGCAATCTTAATTCTTTACTGCATATATACTTTCATAACATTTTTGTTTAGAATATTCTTGTATTTTCTCTTTCTAAAAATATATTTATTTAAATATCAGAGAGTCCCCACCTCCGCTAAAAAGGATTGTTTGCAGGTTCCAGCTACGAGTCATCTTAACATACCAAACACTTAGTATAAGCTATCAACCTCCTTGGCTAAGGAGAATAGATGAGATTGTTAGTACCAATTGATTAACCGATTATCCAATTTGGGAACTCTATTCCTAAACTACTTGGATTTTTTAGGACTTCATCACTTATATATCTTTAGCTTTTTTATATATTTTTCTAATTAAGTAGTAGTATTTGTAGTTTTTGGATTCCAATCAAAGTTTTAATCCTTGGTGATAAAAGAATTATGAAGGCAATTGTGTGTACCAGATCAAGTATTTATCCAAATTGAGGAAAAAACCTATTTACTGGAAGGAAAAATCTTTTCAATATTTCAAGTGATAATTACTTCACTTCTTTTATTTTTAAAAAATAATTAAGTGTTTCTGACTATATAATAGATTTACAGAAAATGAAATAATAATTCATGGAAGATAATAACTCATGAAAGAAAGTACGGCCCTTGCTTTGCATTTATAGACTTCTGATTCAAGACGCCAAGCCATCATGGAATGATGTTGCGGGTTAGACCATCTGCTGAACATTTACCGTATTTTATGCTTTAAGGAACGTACCTGATTAAAAAAAGGAAAAAAAAACAGAGGCTGCTTTATTTGTTGGAACAATTGGGTCTTTAGATTCTTTAAGGCAGCCCTTAGGTCTATTTAAGCATCATCCTTCGCTGATTTTTCCAAACTCAACCTTCACTTGAATCACTTCTAATACTTGTGCTGTCCTTTGCTTCTCATCTTCACTTCCATTATCCTTCGAGGGAGAGATAAAGCAAAAAGGCACAAAATGTTGGGAATTGGGTTGGTCCTTGTAGCATTTTTTGTCATATATTACACTCATTTGCTTATTAAATGGAAATACCCAAAAATTAATGGCGTTCGAGTTCAACTCCCTCCTGGTTCTATGGGTCTACCTATCATCGGAGAGACCATTCAGTTACTTATTCCAAGCCATAACTCCATAGATATTCACCCATTCGTCAGGAAACGAATCCAAAGGTAACATGGGAGTCTATATATATATATATATATATATATATATATATATATATATATTTATTATATGTTGGTCTGATTTGATTGTCCCATGATCAGCCTCTTGTTCATATATATATATATAGTAGTTAAGCAAGAGTGTAAATCCTTCATCAAAATTTATCTTTCCTCTTCAGCCAAAAAGCATGCCTGAGCTGCTAAAAGTTTTGCTGGTTTGCTTTCATGTTTTCGATCATAATTGCAGGTCTCTGTGCTAATTGTCACTCTAACATGCAAATTACGCCATGTGTATTAGGTGCTAGCTAGATTTTTCATGTTTTTCCAAGAATTACATCTCATTTAGATAACGATATTACATCTCTTTTTGTCCAAGCCAGTTTGGGGCTTTCAGGCTACTGGTCTTTCTTGACCTTCGGTGGTATCTTTGGTTTATGCTTTCTTTCGTAAAGTTTCGGACGTACGATTTTGGAGAGTTTGAAAATTAAATTGCAGAACTTGGTTAAATATTTTGGTCTCCATTATTTCTCAAAATATTACGATTTTGTTTTAATTGAATCACATTATTTTTACAAAAAAAAAACTCTACTTTACACATCAGAGAACGCATGAAATTAGTGTAGAAGGGATATTAAGGTTGAATATTTGAGAAAAGAATTCCACAGCAGTTAACTTATGTCGAAGCCTGGAACTGAATCAGAGAGGAAGTGTTACTTAGCTATTTTTTTTCACAATTTGTTCTGAAATGGATTGCATTTATTTTTTCAAGAAATGGAACGCATTTCTAAATATTTGGTCTATATTCCGTTTTTTATAATGCTAAAGATATAGCAGCTAACATCTTTGTCATGGCTAACTAATATGATAATCTTGGTCTATATATATTTCATTGTTTTTGAACATTCCCTTGTTCCAGGTATGGGCCCATTTTTCGGACAAATCTGGTTGGAAGACCAATCATAGTCTCAGCTGATCCTGAAGTCAACAAGTACATCTTTTCCCAGGAAGGCAACTTAGTGGAGATGTGGTATTTGGACTCCTTTGCCAAGTTGTTTGCATTTGAAGGTGAATCCAAGGTTACTGCGATTGGTCGTGTGCACAGATACTTGAGAGGCATTACTTTGAATCACTTCGGTGGTGAGAGCCTGAGGGAAAAGATGCTTCCTCAAATTGAAGTCGCAGTAAACAATAACTTGTGCCAGTGGTCCACTCAGGGACCTGTTGAGGTTAAATCAGCTATTTCACGGGTAATTAATTACCATTTTCACTTAGAGCTGCTATGTAGAATAACATTGCAAATTTATCATATGGATCTGATATTCCTCACATGATTCACATCAAGTGAGATGTAGCCTTACTAGCTTGTTTTTCATGGGTTCGAAATCTAAACCTCACTCATCAAGTGAGATATACAATTGAGTTGCGAGGCTTAGCAAATATTTAATTACAGCATTGTTTAATTAGTTGTTTATGCTCTTGATTGACTCGGCTTTCTGGCGTTTTGTAGATGATTTTCAACTTCACCGCGAAGGTTGCATTTGGTTATGATGTTGAAAACACTAAGGGGGAGAAAATTGAAAACTTGCCCAATTTCATCAAAAGTCTCATGTCCTTTCCCTTGAATATTCCTGGCACTACATTTCACAAGTGTATGAAGGTAAGGAGGATATTTGTTAGAATTTGAAATTTCTTTCTCGGAAGATTCTCAAGTAAATTAATCAACAAGCTATATTGTTTAATTATCATCCACTCAAATTATTACGGATATTTCGTAAGAAAAACTTACCTCTCCGAAAAGTAATCACCACACATCTATCTTTATTTATCCAGGACAAAGAGAAGATGTCGAACATGGTGAGGCATATAATAAAAGAGAGGTTTGATTCTCCGGATAAACGTCCTGGAGATTTTCTTGATCAAGCTATTAATGATATGGCATCAGAGAAGTTTTTGACAGTGGATTTTATTGCTGAACTCGCTTTTGGGATTTTATTCGCCGCCTTTGAATCTGTGTCAACAACACTAACACTAGCTATCAAGTTTCTTGCTGAAAACCCTCTGGTATTAGAAGAGTTGACGGTACGTGTATATAATAATTCCATAAAACCAAATAAACCATGCAAAGTTCTTGCTCATTATATTGAAAAAATAAATTCATGTTCTAACACTTGTAATTTATTTTCCAGGCCGAGAATGAGGCAGTTCTAAAGAAAAGAGAGAATCCGGATTCCCTGCTGACATGGGAAGAATACAAAGAAATGACTTTTACACAGAGCGTTAGTACCCTAATCTCACCTGTTAAATTAATCTTCCTAAGCTTCAAGTATTGAAATGTTATTTGTGTTTCTTGCTTGGATGTGTTTTCTATGAACAGGTCGTCAACGAGACGCTTAGGTTGATGAATATTCCACCTGGTTTATTGCGAAAGGCTTTGAAGGATATTAACGTCAAAGGTAGGCTATCTCTCTTAATTTGTTTTCTCTGCTTTCAATATTAATTCTTTGATTTGATTGATTTAGCATTTTATGATCTTCACCTTCCAGGATACACAATTCCGGCCGGTTGGACTATAATGCTTGTTACGCCTATTGTTCACCTGAATCCTGAAACATACAAGGATCCACTAAAGTTCAATCCATGGCGCTGGAAGGTGTGCCATTTTATCATGAAAAGCTTTCAGGATAAAAACAAAACAAAAAACGGAAATTCATGTCTGTTCAAGAGTTTTGAACATGTTGCGCACGAGTCCTGATTTGCTGTTTTTTTTTGTATTATTTAACTGAACCTACAGGATCTTGACCAAGTCACTCTTTCCAAGTCTTTCATGCCATTTGGTGGAGGCACGAGACAATGTGCTGGGGCAGAATTCAGTAAAGTTTACATGGCGGCCTTCCTCCATGTCCTGGTCACCAAATATAGGTATATATATTTCTTATTTTTTTTTGAGAAAAAATGTAGCCTACCATGGGGATCGAGAATCTAAGATGATTATGCTCCTGATTATTAATGTAACAGATGGACAAAGGTGAAGGGAGGACGTATCACTCGAAGTCCAATTTTATTATTCCCAGATGGTGTTCATATTCAGGTTTCACCAAAGCATGATTGAATTCGCAGAGGTTGATTGAAAAATAAATGAATCTCCTTTTCAGGAGAGAAAAAAAAAAAAAAAAAAAAACAATTTGTATCCAATCATCTGTAGGTAGCAAGGAAAAAAAAAAGACAGGGGCCATCCCATTTTGTTTTTGTCACTTTGTACGGGCAGATACCTTTTTATCTGGTTAGAGAAGTTTATTGGCTTGTTGCAATGTTATGTTTGGGTACATGTCCTTAAAATGTTTGGCATTGCAATATATGTTTTTTTTAAAAATGATTTTTTTTTCAAATTATTTTTTGTTGTGTTTTTGGTTTGTTTTGATATTAAAAATTAATTTTAAAAAAATATTATTTTAAAAAATTTCCAAACCAAAAATACTTTAGAAAAACCAATTAACTATTTTTCACAACTCATTTCCTTTCTGCATAAAAAGATTAACAAAGCTATCTATCCATCTATATGAAACGGAAGCACGTTCCTAATTTAATTCCATAAGTGGCCTCCACGTGTTACTAAAATGCTTTAATTTATTTATAAATAATTTCTTAAATTACAAAAAAAGAGTAAAAATTTAAATTCAAAATCATAAACGTTTTAATACTTTCTAGTCTAAAAAAATAAAAATAAAATATATTCTAGAATATGTAAAGGGTAATTTTTTTTTTCATCGTTATATATGTACGTAGAGGATATTTATGTTGAGATTAAGGGAGTCTTCGGCATATTGATATATCATCAGGCCAAACTTGATTGTTTACTCTCTACGAAGACTTCATAACTTAAAAAAAATCATGTTATGGGACTAAAAGTTTAATTTGTTTTTGTATTTTGGATCGTTTTGATGCGTTGATTTTAAAAATTATTTTTAAAAAATAAAAAAAATATTATTTTAATATATTTTAATAAAAAAATACTTTAAAAAACAATCACAATTACAGTATTTAAAAAAAAAAAAACTTATGGCACACCAGCCAGCTTGACGTTAATGTTATTTAATTCAATTATTCATTCTTTGTCCCGAGGCTCCTTTTTATCTAAAGAATTTTAAAGTTTTCAAACTTTATGTTTTGAAGAGCGGAGTAGATTATTAGTTTTTTCTGCAACGTGTTAAAAAAAATGGGAAAGGAACATTTTGGTCCCTGAAGTATGTATTTACTCAAAATTAGGCTCTTAAAGTGGATATAAATTAACACGGCAGATTTTGAACAAGGCGTCAATTAACGTCCGAGTTTCCAATAGGTTTGGATATTTCATATACATCGTAGCAGCAAGACTTTTAGATGAAAACGACATAAAAAAAGGAGATTGATATTTGATGAATGTGATTAATGCAGCAAGAAGGGTTTAATTTGTCTAAGTTATTAACACATAATTAATACTGATTAACGGCATAATTAATGAAACATGAAAGATTTATATTGATTAGTGGGATAGGGAAACATGGGAAAAAAACAGGATAAGCTGTAATTAATTAATTCTCTTTAATTCAGAAAAAAAGATGTGGGAATAGTGTAATGCTTTATATCCATAGTCTAAACTAATTAATTTTCGCTTTGTATGGCTCATTCTTTCTACAGACCAATAAGATACTAAGAAACCATATAATTCAGTCGAGAGAGGAAACGTATGTAATACTGTCATAAGAAAACATAACCCGCAAAATTCATTAATTTTGTTTTTTTTATGTTTTGTTTTCATACAAGTCCTTTTCTTTCTTATCCAATCAAATGTTTTTTTTTTTTCCATGTAGTTCCTCATTTTTCTTTTTTCTTTTTTTAAAGTGCAAGAAAATAAAGCAAAGACATAACTAAGTTCTCTTAAAAATATATTTTACTCAAAAATACATTAAAATAATTTTTTTTATTTAAAAAAAATTATTTTTAACATTAATACATCAAAATAATATAAAAACACCAAAAAATATTAATTTAAAACAAAAAAATAAATAAAAATTAATTCTTTTTAAAACACTTTCAAAATATAAAAACAAACAACTACTTAAAAGTAACAGAAAATTTTATAGACGAAGTAAGTAGATGATATACCTTAATTAAGTGACTAGGATCATGCTTTCTTAAAGTTGGTCAATAGTTAAAGCAAGAAGTATTAGGTAAACCTCCTGGCCTGGGGGTGGACGTACGTTAAACCAAAGTCTTAAGGGTAAAATAGCTCGTTGGTTCCTTTCTCTTATCCTAAATTTCCTTCTATATTTTACGAAGGGCAACATTGATAATATGAGCTTTCTTAAATTAGTTATTCTTATTAGAAAAATCAACATTTCCAACATTAAATGTTAGTATTTACCTGTTTTATGTAATATTTTTTGTTTCGATCCACTTTTCTTTTTCAAGTTTTCTAACTCCAAATAAATCAATAATTTTGTCTCTTTAAATAACAGTTTGGATGCAATATTTATAGTTATTGAATTTAGATCCTTTGTGACGTGTTTTGTCATGTTCATTAAATCTAAATCTAAATTGAATGGAAATGATTTAATACATAATTATAAAAATAATAACTATTTAACTATATATTAATTACTACGTACTCTGTAATAAATATTTAAAGATCCTGCTAATATATAAGTGTCCTTGTAACACTTGTTTAGAGTCATTCCATGCTTATAATCAATCACAATATTTCCCTTTTTTTATTTAGAATTTATTGTAAATGCTTAAAACTATTACCATATAAAATAACATGCACTTAAATCATAATAAATGCATGATGCTCTAAGGATAAATGGAATTTAATAAATGCATTCAGCTAACACTCAATTGATGCTCTAAGGACTGTACTGATTAGCTTTTTCTATAATTTAAATCACCGCAACAAATATAATGAGAACAGAACATACAAACATTCGAAAACTTTTTTCTTTTTCTAAACGCAAAATGTCCTTTGCACCCGATGTTGCTGCGACTATTCTCTTACGAGAGCGTGTTTGATATTATAATAATTTTTATAATTATAATTTTAAAAAAATAATTTTATAAAAATTAGTTTTAGTTAAGGTTGGTTTGTAAAAATATATTTTTGATTAAAATTATGATTAAAATTAAGGTTGAATAAAAAATAGTTTAATGTGTGTGGTTAAGAATGTTTTTTATGGCTTCCTGAGCGTGCAACAATATCAGGTAAAATATTATCAAGAATAAAATTGGGATTGCGATCAAATTCTACAAATGCTACGTCATAATGAAATCTTCTTCTAATATAATTATGTAGTGTCATTGAATAATATTAAACACTAGTTTTCGAATAAAACACAATGTCTGAAAAATTTTATTGAATTTATTTTTATTTTACTAGGTCGGACTCAGTCCAATGCATTTAAGTTGGGGTCGGAACCCGTCCAGGTCATGAACAGTAAAGATGAATTACTCTCCACTTCTCCAAATATTCATTCTTTACTGTTCACGTGAATATTAGAGCAACTGAATTAATTCAAGTGAACAACAAATCATAAACATTGAAATTTTGTTTTTGTTAAACCGTTGTAACAATTGCAATTTAAGTGAGTCCACCAAAACAAAACTCAATTTTTAACTTAATCAAAAACTAATATTTGTAGCTTACTGTCAACCTCAACCAAAACTTCAATGCCAAACAGTCACTAACTTTTGTTTATCATCCAATGAGGACGGCTTTTGTTGGCTCGTAATCATAGCTCCGGTCGACAAAACAAGCGAAAGACGAAATATAGAGTGGATCTGGTTGGTTTCTTGCTTAGAAATGGTTGTCTGTTCAAATATCTTCAGCAGTGGAGCTCTTACGCAGAACCGTAGAATGCTTCCAAGACCACTAATTGCATTGCTGACATTAGAATCTCCCTTCGTCGTCTACTAAGTTTCCTTTGGCCTAATTAATTAATAATAGTTTTATCTTCACGCATATTGTCTAATTGTATCCATGCCATGTGGTATGACATCCATGCACCCACCCAAAATTAACGATTAACATTTGAAGGATATAAAATGATTTTTATTTATTTTTACCCACATCAATATCAAAGGCAATATTAATGTAGATCACATCAATATATATATATATATAATCTCGCTTTATTAATTCCATAATTCTGTGCATTCTAAAGTCGTGCCTCTCTATGACGCACGTTATAAATTGTAAATTATTTCGATAATAACTAAGAAAGTATATTTAATATAAATTATAAATTGTGCATGAATATTCATAAGAAAGACAATAATTAAGATTTTGAAGGCAAGTGTACTTTTTGTCAAAATTATCTTCTGTCCTTCATGTAATTGTTTGTTGGAAATAATATATTTATATTATAAACAACATAGTTTATCGAATAAAAACTAATAACAATTACAATAAAGATTCTAATAACTTGAATTAAAGAGGAAAAAATATATCTCTTTAATTAAGAATTTTATTTTTCTACTCACAATCTTTTGATGAAAAAAAAAAAAACTTATACCTTTACGCATCAACATTCTAAATTCAAAAAATACAATGAACTCAAACCAATATATCTCTATATAAAGACTATATTTCTAATAATGAATCCTGATTCGCTCTTCTTGCCAATGTTCATAACCTTTAAACCTTTTTTATTTTTATTTGTCACCCCAATCAATACTGCGTGTCAGTATTCATAAGTGAATTGATTACCTGGAAATTAAAGGAAAAAAGGGAGAAATTACAAATTAAGCATCCACTTAAAGTTTGTTGGGATGCTTGTAATCCCTTCGAGGAAGTGGACGTACGTGTGCTATATGGAAATTGAAGGGGCTTTTTTATTTTTTATTTTTTTTATTCTTCATTCTTCGTTAGAAAAATGGTGGAGGCTAAATGTCAACAGCGTAGTCAAAGAAACATGCATTGCTGAAACATTTTCATGGAAATAATCAACTTAGAAGCTAGAATTAGAGATAATTAAAGCATAACTGATGTAACAGTAGTCGAATGGAGGAGAGTAAGCTTTCGCATGTTTGTCGATTAATATTATTAATGTATCACAGCGAAAAAACACCAGCCTCTTTTTTTTTTTTTTTATAGTTTAACATGGGTGTCCGGGTCAGCTTGCGCGCACCTCGACTAATCCCACGAGCCCTGAAGTTAACGACCATGTAAGTCTCCAGTGACCATCATATGATCAATCACAGGGCTCGAACCTGAGACCACAGAGGAAATAAATCTCTTGGTCCCAAACTCTTACCACTGGACCACTACCTAGATGGTTAACACACCATCTCTTTTTGGTATTACATTAGTTAGATACATTTTAAAATTTTTTATTTTTTATTTTTAAATTATTTTAATATATTATATAAAAAATAATAACTATCATATTTTCAAATTCGATATTATTACATTTCAGATATTTACCTAGATAGGATTTGTGGGCCAGCCCCATGATGAGTGGATGCAT